>Ga0366794_1001_pt1 | contig 129014 bp, 111 predicted proteins | sample BONcelN113001C14_FD_207043 | JGI IMG/M metagenome (GOLD analysis project Ga0366794, IMG submission 207043) | Enriched cells from coal bed in the Powder River Basin, Montana, United States - BONCAT cells N11 rep3 HSBNCT.N11.300.1.C14 ...
ATAATCGTCAGCGCGCACCAGGTTTTCGATTTCCGCTGCACAGGCATCGCTGTTATCAAACCAATGATCGGGATTGTAATGTTTGGAAAGGTTTCCGACGCCAATCAATACGTCCGCCCGGCTCCGTGCATAAGCACCGACTTCCTCATGATAACGCGGGCCTTCTTCTCCCATTTCGCCCATGTCGCCCAATATGGCCAATCGCCGCTTTTCCGGTTTGGCGACCTGTGTCAGCGTATCAAGCCCGAGCTCCATCGATAACGGGTTCGCGTTGTAGGTATCATCAATCACTGTCATCCCGGCGAGGTCGAGTCGGTTTAATCTCCCTGCAGGGCTTTTGAAATTTTCGAGCGCCGAATTGACAACCGCGTCAGGAATTTCCATGTATCGACATATTGCTCTTGTGATGTTTTTCGATAGATCCACCCCTTGACCAGTTACCTTTACTACCGGTGCGCGTGCCATTTTCTCAAAGTGGGATACATAGTCGTGGCCTTGACCCAGGATCACCAAGCCTGATCGGGGAACAGCCCGGACTAGCGCACCCTTTTCCTGCACTACGCCTTCGAGCGTTTTCATTTTTTCGAGATGCGCCGCACCGATTCTCGTCACCACAGAAATGTTTGGGGGCGCAATTTTTACCAGCCTGTCCAGACTTGAAGTTGATCCTGCACCGCATTCCAATACCATCACTTTCGGATATCGTCCCATAACAATCCGTAACGCGCGAAAAGGCAAACGGCACAACAACGCTATCCTGCCCGGATAATCCCACGGGAGTTCAAAAACATAATCAAAGCGTAACAGCGTAGCCGGCAGGCCCACATTGTCATTCATGTTGCCGATGGTATGACCCACCATTCCGATTATTTTCTGAGCTTCTGGATCCGAGAGGGCTGCCGCGATCATTGCTGTCGTTGTACTTTTTCCCACCGATCCGGTGATGCAGATAATGAAAGGCTTGCGAGCCAGGAATACCATGTGCGCCCAGAAGACGAAATAGGATTCCAGCCTATGCATCGGGATCACATTTTCAAGGATGACATCAACGAGAAACCGCTTCACCTTCAATCCGAATTTATTTTGAGATGTCAGCATTTTGTGATTTTATCTTTCAGGCTTGGTCTGGTTTAAGAGGCATTACGCACCCATGTTCAACGATTCCAGATGAAACGGTAAAAATTCTTATACATAAAACCGTCCGAAATCTTTGCCAAAAATTCAAAGATAGGTGGTGCAAACGTGTGCTGCGGCGTTCTACGCCGATTCCGATCGCTTGGCGGTTGCGATACCCCGCAATGTCTCGGTGACTTCACATGTTCCCTTGAAGTTGAGTCCGAGCGATACGAAACAATAAGCAATAGCACCGATTACGACCATAACACTCAAGCCTAGCGGTCCTATTTGTCCTGCAACAAACATGTGCCGCGTAACGCTAACTGCACCGTACATGACAATGCCAGCAACGGCCGCAGGCACCATTGCCATGGCTAGCTGCGTTAGGCGCAGACCGAACGCCGGTAAGCTACGCATCATCCCTTGCAGAGAAACAAGGGGCGACACGACCAGCCACGCCAAGCTCAAACCCAGCAATCCTCCCCAGCGGGCGCCGGCGAAAAACGCAAGGGGTGCAATGACCGCTCCCCAGATAGCGTTCTGCAAAACGATGTCGGTGCGCCCAATACCTTGGACCGCAGTTTGCAAGAAGTTTCCCACCATTCGAAGCGGAATAATCAGTGCCAGCACTTGCAAGGGGACAACTGCTGGGAGCCATTTGGCACCCAGCATGATTTTGATTATCTCGGGCGCGACGCTGGAGATACCCCACAATACCGGGAAGGCAAAGAAGCTCAAGATACGGGTGCCGATTAATATGTTTTCGCCGATCTTATGCGGATCTTGCTGCATGCGGGAAAAAGCGGGAAACGCCACTTGATTAATGAGACCGGAAATGCGCTGGCTCGGCAACGTGGCTAGCTGCATGGCAACTGAATAGAAACCCAAGACTTCGTTTCCCAGTAACTTGGCGCAAATGAGGACATCTACCTGTAAATAAAACATCCAGAACACTTGGGCGGCGGTGATATGCCCTCCGAAGCGAAGCAGCGGTCGCATCTCTTTTACCGAAAAATTAGGCCAGTGCATGAAAGGCGATAGCCAATTGATCCCGATGGTTTTCCAGATCTGGCTCAAAAGGGAGCCCATGACGAGCGCCCAAACGCCCGCACCGGCGAAGGCCATTGTAAGCGTGGTGAAGCTGGCGATGATCGTACCCGACAGGTCCAGCAAAGAACGGTTCCGGAATTCCATTCGTCGCTGCAACTGTGCATCTGGAATGACTGCGAATGCGGCAACAATAAATTGCAGGGACAGGACGCGGATGACCGGCACCACCTTTGGTTCGGCATAAAAGGCGGCGATAAGCGGTGCGGCAAGGGCGAGCAGGGCAGCCAACGAAAAATGGATTACCAAAACCACGCCGAAAACGCGTTTGAGAAGATGGTGATCGACGTCTGCTTTCTGTACGACTGCTGCTCCCAGACCCAGTTCGGAAAACATCGCGAGAAAGGAAACAAAGACAGTGGCCATCGCCAGTAGGCCGTAATCCGCCGGTGTCAAAAGACGAATCACGACAAGCGTGATCGCCCATGTGAACACTTGGCTTGCCAGCCTCACGCTGGCGCTCCAGCGCAGACCTGACAGCGCTTGTGATCGCAGGCTCATTGGTATAAAGCCCCACGCCGGTTATTGCAGACATTCATTTATATTTTACCTTTACGCACATGTCCAAAGAGGATCGTCATCGGGTAGTTCGCATCCTTGATAACCCCGAGCGAAATGATTTCAAAATGCTTTTCGAGGAATTTGCGCAGACTGTCAGGTTTGTATTTGATGACATGTTCGGGTTCATCGATCGGTCCCAGGCAATCGTTAGGAACAAAAATGAAGCCTTGGCCTCCGGGCTTGAGCACACGGGCAATCTCGCTGGCGAAGCTGCGACGCCGTATGACATGTTCCAATACCTGGGAAGCGATGACGACATCGAAGGCCGCATCGGGCAGCTGCATTAGCGGCACGCTGCCGTGATGCATGGTGAAGCCTTCGGTGCGTAGCCGTTGTACTGCATAGTTGGAAATTTCCAATCCCTGCAGGTGCTTATAGCCGCGCGTCTTCAGGTCGCGCAGAATACTGCCGTTGCCGCAGGCGATATCGAGGATCACCTGATCGGGCGAAGTCAATTGGGCAATCAGTTCGTTCTTGGTCGGCCAACTGCGTTGATGCCACGTTTCAGCCAGGCGCTGATCCCAGTAAGATGCGCTCCTTCTTTTTTTCATGACATTGACCGCAAGATGGTACGCCAGCGGAAAGTGATTTGAAATCAGTGCTTTAACGCGCCAGGGCAATACATTCATTGGCTAATCTCACGATTGTTGGATGTTCACTGCAGGGCTTTACCTGCTGCCTCACACATGCATGTCGCTGCCGGTACGTACTTATTGATGCAATCCTGATCCATCATTTTTTACAGCGCGCTTTTATCGCGTCTTGTAGGATACATCTTGCCTCTGAGCTTCTGATCGCAAGAAAAAATACATGTCGCCATAAGTTTCATTAAAAATAGGGAGTATTGCTATTTTTATAGTGCTTTACGCATATTTTTATTGCGATCATAAAATATACTCCGTTAATAAATGATTTCTGGAGGATAGTCACAGACTGCGATGTCCTTGCGCATTCCGGCATTCCTTTTCCTGTTCATCGGATCGGGGTTATTTTGCTTTCCACGTAACGAAATTTTCCCGATTTTTCTGCCGGTATTTCCATAACTTCATCAATCGAAATGTGGACGTTTTGTCCTAGCCTGGCTTTGAATCCCCATTCAATTTTTTTCGTGATATCCGGCCCAAGCCCATTTTCCGATACGACCAAAATACGCGTGAGTTGCAGGCTTTCCTGAATGATCTTGAACACACGGATTTGCGGCAAATCCCGCAAAATGTAAATCAGAGCGAGGCCGTGCATCACCGTTCCATCTTGCGCGATGAGAAAATCGGTGCTGCGTCCCTGGATTTCCTTGAGCAGGGGCAGCCCGCGACCACAACTGCACCGCTTGGTGTCGAGCACGCCGATGTCGCCAGTCCGATAGCGGATGAAAGGGAAATCACTGGTGGCAAGATGGGTCACGACAATCTCTCCGGCTGCGCCCGCAGGAAGCGGGATCCCTTGCGGATCCACGATTTCGACAATCACGTCTTCGGCGGTAATGTGCATTCCTCCTTCGGGGCATTCATGTGCGATGAAACCCGCATCGCGGCCGCCGTAGCCGTTGGCTACCAGGCAGCCAAAGGTGGAGGCAATCTGGCGGCGCTGTTCGTCGTACAGGCGCTCCGAGGTGACGAAGGCAACCCGGATCCCGAGATCGTCCATCTTCAAGCCCTTTGTATCGGCATGCCGGGCGATATGAGACAGGGCTGACGGGTAGCCGAACAGCATTTTCGGCCGCTTTGTGCGGATATCTTCTAGGAAACTGTCGATCTTGTGTTCCGACATGGCGAAAGCCGGCAACAGCTTGGTTCTGAACATGCGGTCGCGCTGAGCACGTATCTTGTCCTGGGCGCCGAGCTCAATCGGAGAACCCCAGACGACGATTTCCTTGTCGCCAATATCCACGCCCCACCAGCGGGTGGCGCGCCATTTGGCAGCAACATCGTGGCTTACGCGCTCCTTGCCGATGTAAAAAATGAGCGGCTCCCCGCTGGAACCGCCGGTATTGAACCGGGATAGGTTTTGGGCAATGCCTGATTTCAGGCCCTCCGTGTTGGCGCGGATTTTTGCCTTGTCAAGCAACGGCAGACGACTGAGGTCGCCAAGCGACTGGATATCTTCCGCCTTGATGCGATGCTCTGCCAAGAGCGCCTGGTAGTAGGGCACATGTTTCCCGGCATGCGCGAGTAACTGGCGCAGTCTTGATTGCTGCAGTTGATGAAGCTGCTTTTCATCCCACCATTGGGAGATTTCCAATTCCTTTCGCAAGGCGACGCTATTGTGCTTCTTGATCCGCTCATGGAGCGGAAATAGCACATGCGATACCAGCGATGTGTAGGGATCAGTTCTTGGGGTGATGTTGGGCTTCACTTGGCATCCGCTATCGGGTTATTTCTTTTTGCCAGAATTTTTTCATACACTTGCAGCAAACGACCTTTCACTGTGGCCCATGTGTACTGCTGGACGGATTCCAGCCCTGCTTCTGTGATGCGCTTGGCCATCGCTGGATCATTAAGTAAAGCAAGAATAGCACCGGCCATAGCTGCCGGATTTTGCGCCGGCACAAGTAAAGCGGTCTTCCCGTGCTCCACCAGATAAGGTACGCCTCCGACGTTGGTGCTCACTACCGGAACACCGCTGGCAAGCGCTTCCAGTATCGAATTTGGCATATTGTCTGCAAGGCTGGGATTAATCATCACATCCGCTTTGCGGTAAAGGGCTGCCATGCCCTGATTGTCCACGCGCCCTGTAAAAGTAACGGCATCCGTTAGCTTAAGTTCTGCTGCGAGCTGTTCCAATGCCTGCTGTTCCGGGCCGCTGCCTGCAAGAATCAGCTGCGCAGCAGGAAAGGCGGCTCTGACGATATTGAAAGCGCGCAAGGCGCTGGCATTATCGTAAATTGCTTCCAGATTGCGGGCTACGAGAATGCACGGGGAGGGGGGCACCGAAGGGAGTGAAGGGCTATTGCGGTCGGTATTAAAACGGTCAAGATTGATAATATTGGGCACGATATCGGCCAGGAAACCATGCTTTCCAAATACGGTTTTAAGAAAATCCGATGGAACGATGATCGCGTTTGCGCTATGAAGGCTAGGCTTAATCCAGAAATGCGATTTTTCAAAAAAAACGTCAGCCTCTCCTCCCCGATAATTGATGACAACCGGTTTTCCTCTCAGGAGAGCTATCCAGATAGCGGGTGCGGCGAACAGATGCCAGGACCAGCCCGAGTTGGCCATCACATGGTAGAGCTGGACATTATTTGCAGATTGCCACAGATTAACCAGGTAAGGCAGCAGGCGAAAAAATGCTCGCACACCCTGAACCTTTGCAATCCAGCGTGGACTGTAGGGGCGATTTACCTGAATCAACTCTACCGTGGCACCCTCCTCACGCAGCAATTTTGCTAATTGCAGAGTTTGGTTCGCCATTCCTCCTGAAGGCGGCGGCAACGGGCCAACCAGTGCGATGCGTAATCCGGTTGCTTCCACTATGGTGTTCCCTTGACGATGAGCCGATCGTAGATGTTTCTGTAACGGGCCACACTGGCGGGCCAGTTGCGTTCGATTTCGACAAACTCTCTGGCAGCTTTGCGAAGAGCCGGCCAGCGTTCGGGTTTCGAAAGCAGATCGAGTATTTTCTGCGCCAATGCGTGCGGGTTGCCGGCCTCGAACAGGATGCCGGTCTTTTCATCATCGATCAGCTCGATTTGGCCGCCGACATCGGAAGCGACTAATAGTCGGCCCTGCGCCATGGCTTCGAGCGGCTTGAGTGGCGTGACCAGATCCGTCAAGCGCATCTTTAGCCGGGGATAGACGAGTATGTTAATCAGATTGTAGTAACGCTGCACCTGATCATGTGCAACGCGACCGATAAAAATTACTTTTTCTTGTATACCCAATTGCAGTGCCAGCGCCTTGAGTGCATTTTCTTGCGGGCCGCCGCCGACCAGCAGAATCCGGATTTGGGGATTTTGTGCAAGCATCTTCGGTAGTGCCTGCAACAGCAGATGCAAGCCTTCATACGCATAGAAAGAACCGATGAACCCGAGTAACAGTTTTCCTTCCAGACCGAGATCGATGGCGAATTGGGGATCGGGGATTTCATCCAGAGTGAAATCGTCAATGTTTACCGCATTTGGAATGACAGTAACTTTTTCTGCCGCAATGCCTCGCCGGAGAATGTCACCCCTTAATCCTTCGCAAATAGTAGTGACTGCATCGACTTGTCTCAGAGCATAACTTTCAAGGCCGCGCGTGAGACGATAACGCAATCCCCATTCGCGATTGGTGCCGTGATCTACCGCTGCATCTTCCCAGAACGCCCGAATTTCATACACAACCGGAATGCCCAGGCTGCGGCCGACGCGCAACGCGGCAATGGCATTCAGTGCAGGGGAATGCGCGTGCAGAATGTCTGGTTTGACAATGCGGATTACTTCTCTCAGACGCCGGGCCAGACTGTCTATAACCGCCATTTGTTTTAAAACAGGGAGTTTCGCCATCAGGCCGCTGGAGGCAGGAGTGCGGTAGAAATGCCAGCCATCGATATTCTCTTCGGATAGAAGCTTGCTTTCCTGTTTCGAACTGGTCAGATGGAAGGTTTCCCAGCCTAAAGCACGCTGCTCCTTGAGAATGGAAAGAGTGCGGAACGTGTAGCCGCTATGCAAAGGAATCGAGTGATCAAGGATATGCAGGATTCGCATAAATTTCTCTGTATGACTCTGTTTCTTCAAAAAAGGTTGTGCGTTTTCAGAAATAACCGCAGAACACATTTAATGAAAATTTCAGACCCGAATTATGTGTGCATTAAAACTACGTACGCGAATTGCGGAAGCAATTGATAAGCGAATTAATGTATGAAAAATTTCCTAAAAAACACTGCACTACTTTTAGTTAATTTTTTGAAAACAAATATGTACCCATTCTGTATTGTGGCAACGGGGCCTGTATTGACAAAAAGCAAACAATGTAAATTGGCAATATGATTGCAACATTGGCGTCTGTATTACGAATCCCGGATCTATATGGAGGTAATGTGCACTGGGAATTTTTACGGTTCCAGATAAGCCAGTGAGCTGCAAAATCTATGCAGGGTTTTCATTGCGCAGAAATGCTTCAAACATCAGAATCGACCACAGTGAAGCGCTGTAATCGCGCCGGCCCGATTGATGCTGGTCAAGCATTTCCTTCAGGAATGTTATGTTGAAAATTCCTGTTTCGGCCAATACCGGCCCTAGCAGTGCTGCTCGAATTCGTTGACGCAATGGTCCTCTGAACCAGCTTGCCAATGGTACGGAAAATCCCATCTTGTCGCGGTAAAGGATGTCATCGGGGAGATAGGGTTCCAACGCCTTTTTGAAAATGTATTTCCCTTCTTGTCCGCGTAGCTTCAAAGATGCGGGCAAGCCCGATATCCATTCAACCAGTTGATGGTCCAGCAGAGGCACCCGTACCTCTAGCGCATGTGCCATGCTGGCGCGATCTACTTTGGTGAGAATATCGCCGACCAGATAGGTTTTCATGTCCAGATATTGCACGCGCGATAGCGGGTCCTCAGTCGGACATTTTTTGGCATGCGCACGCAGTACTTCCACCGCCTGGTATCCCTGCAAACTGCGCTTGAAAGAGTCGCTGAAAAGGCGTTCGCGCATTTTGTCTCCCATCAGGGAAACCGTGTGGAAATAGCCTTCCACGGAGTCGCGCGCCAGTGCTTCAAACGTCGATTTTGCACGCAATACTTTGGGGGCCCAATCGGCTTTCGGATAAATATTCCCCAACATCCCAAACATGGGCTTGCGGGCTGCAATTGGTATTGCAGATCGCATTTTCTCTTCATAAAGATGCCAGCGATAGCGGCGGTAGCCGGCCAGATTTTCATCTCCGCCATCGCCCGACAGCGCAACGGTCACGCGCTTTCTGGCCAGTTCGCACACCCGATACGTCGGGATCGCTGAGCTGTCAGAAAACGGCTCATCATAAAGGGCCGCCAGCTTGTCGATCAAGTCGAAATCGTCCTTGTCGACCTGTTCTACATGATGTTCTGTATGGTATCGGGTAGCTACCTTTTGCGCATACTGGGACTCATTGAATGCCGGGTCGCCAAAGGAAATCGAACAAGTGTTGACGGGATTTTCGATGAGACCGGCCATCATCGCGACTACGCCGCTGGAGTCTACTCCGCCGGAGAGGAATGCTCCCAGCGGAACCTCTGCAACCAGCCGGATTTTGACTGCTTCGCGCAATCGGTTGATCAGTTCTTCTTCTGCTTCTTTTTCGTCCATCGGACCATGCGGCGTGAACGGCACGTCCCAATACTGGCGCGGTTGCGGCAAGCCTTTTTCCCTACCTAAGGTCAGTGTGTGGCCGGGAGAAAGCTTGAGTGCCTGCTTGAATATCGTTTTTGGTTCAGGAACATAACCGTAAGAGAAATACTCTTCCACCGCATGCGGGTCTATTTTTCGAATCAATTGCGGGTGCGCGAGCAGGGCCTTGAGTTCAGAGCCGAAGATAAAGGTGCCGTCGTCAAGCAATGCATAATATAAAGGCTTGACGCCTAGCCTGTCCCGGGCCAGAAACAGGATTTCCTGATTACGGTCCCATAGGCCGAAGGTGAACATGCCGCGAAATCGGGTTACGCAATCTTCCCCCCATTGTTCCCATGCATGGACGATTACTTCGGTATCGCTATGGGTTCGAAAACGGTGCCCCAGGGCGGCAAGTTCGACAGCAAGTTCTTTGAAATTATAGATTTCGCCATTAAAAACGACGACCACGCTGCGGTCTTCGTTGAAGAGCGGTTGCTGGCCAGTTGAAAGATCGATAATCGAAAGGCGGCGATGGCCCAGTCCCACACCGGGTTCGATATGTATTCCTCCCTCATCAGGTCCACGATGAAACTGCGTCTGGTTCATGCGTGCGAGTAATTGCGGATCGATTGCTTTTTTCCCGCGAGTATCAAATAGCCCAACGATTCCGCACATGTGATTCCCCTTAAGACCTGATGTTATGCATGCCGCATGAAAGACACGAATCCGGATACAGACTTCTATAATTTTATTGAATCAAGGAGTATCGCTATTTTCATGGCATTTGCCGCATATATTTATTGCGTTTTCTAAATATACTGTATCTTTTTTGTTATTTTATAAATATTTTTTCTCAGCGTGCTTGATGAAAATTCCTAAGATCATTGAATACGAGGCTGCTGTCGGCCAAAGCTTTGGTATAGATAATGCGGTAGACCCTGGACATGGCTTCGATACTGAAGCCCGGCGCATATAGTGCTGTGCGGCTTTGTTATGACCGCTCCGGGCGGATGGCTAATGGCTTTCGGCACCGTGCAGTCCCTTTGATATATTGGTCATCATGTCGTTGAGAAAGTCATCGAGCACCGGCATCGCATCTTCTGGCTTATTCTCATACGGGGTGGCAATTATGATTTCTGCAGCGTCGTCGTTGTTTCCAAAAAGCTTGTTCTTGGCCAGAATGATTTTCGCCAAATAGGGGTTGGCGGTATTCTTTCCCCGGAGCCAATACCATCGCCATACCAATAATTTTGTGGAAGGCCCATGCAGTTGATTCTGCCTGATGCTCCATTGTTGCGGAGAAAGGGAGAGTTGGCGCACTTCCTCCCTGACGTTGCGCCATTGCTTTTCATCTTCAGGAATAAGTAAATTTCCAGACGTAATCAGTTCTGATCCCCGTTTCTGATTGCGGTAATAAGCAACATGGAGTGTCACCGTATGCGCGGCCTTCTGATAGCTTTGCCGGAACTCGGCGGGAGCACCAACATAGTGCGGCGTCCATTGGGAAAGAAGGCTGATGCTCGATTCCCATTTTCCGGTAGTACCGGAGATATTAATGGGGGCGGCTTCGCTGGCAGCAGACTGGTTTTCCAGGTGATGTGCGTAAGACGGCCAGATCGCACTTATTGCGATAGACGCCCACATCGTCAGGAGGATGCCTTTGAGCGACATATTTCCCGCTGATCTTGAAATAGGTAGGGAGACGGAAGAGGTTGTAATGTTTTCTTGTTCGCGCCAGAAAGAACCTATCCAAAAAAGAACGAGCATCACAAAACCGAAGAAGACCCAGCCATAAATCAGATGGTCCACGCCTACAGCTAACCGCATTCCGCTCAAATGGCCGATCATCACTATCATGTAAGCGCGGATGCCGTTGGCGATGATGGGTACGATGATGGAAAATGCGATGAACACCAGGCGCCGCCTGATACTGCTATAACTGATGTAGGCATAAAGTGTACCTAATGTAAAAGATGCAATCAGGTAGCGTAAGCCGCTACATGCTTCCACTACAGACCAGCTTCCGCTGGGAATGGTGAAAAAATTGCCCTCTCTATACACTGGAATACCTGTCAATTGCAGCGCATAGACGGTGAAGTCAGCAGTGAGATCGATCATCGGAGGGATGAATACTTCGCCGAAAGGCACGGCGAGAAGAAGGTAAGACAAAGGAAAGGCTATGGCCCACGCTAAACGATTTCCCAGTATTGCCCACACCGCGACTGGTAACATCGCTATCAGACAATACTGTTGAAACACCTGTGCATTTGCCAGTGATGCGAGCAACCATCCAAAGCCCAAAAAAACCAATATCAGCAAAGCCCATGGATTCGCACGGAATTCAATCGCGCTCAAGGACTTGCGTTGCCGCCAAATCAAATACGCGCTGATGGGAAAGATGAGAATGCCATGTGCAAATGTTTCCGATCGCTCCCAAATCGAAATTATGGACCAGGTAGTTTGATAGTATCCGGCCAATATTGCGATGAGGGCGGCTATGGTGAGCAATACTGCGCCCATCCGATCATATGACGCTAGTGCAGCAATATTACTTGCCGATAGTGAGGCATCATGTTCGCTCATGCTGCACCGCCTCGGCTTGTCGTGGAACTATTTTCAAAGCGGGAAAGCCGGTTTTTTCAGATATGATTAATTGAGGGAGAGAAAGTAGCGTATCAAGACGAGCGAGGCTGTGGGGCCAACTATAGTTTTCCAGAATGCGAATTCTCGCTGCTTTGCCAATAGAGTCATTCGGCCCAGCCTGGAGCAGGGTAATGATTTTCTCAATAAAGGCATTGCCGTCGCTGGCAACGAATAATTCCCGGTCAATTTCAGCATGAATTCCTTCCAATGCTTGCGGTGAAGCGAGCACAGGTTTTCCCATAGCCATTGCTTCCAGCACTTTGTTTTGAATGCCGCGCGCAATCCGCAATGGTGCTACTGCCAAAGTCGCATGGGCTAAAAAGGGCCTGACGTCTGGTACCGAGCCGGTTACAGTGATGCCAGGCAAGGCGCCAAGCGCACTGACTTGCGAGGTAGGGCGTGCGCCGACAATGTAGAACTGGAGATCAGGGAAACGAGACCGCACTGAAGGGAACACGGTTTTGGAAAACCATTCCACCGCTTCCACATTGGCCCAGTAATCCATGGCTCCGGTAAATACCAATGCAACCGTGCCTTGCGGATAGGGATTAGCGAACACAATGTCGGGCGAAAAATAATGTGTGTCGACGCCATTGCTAAAGTAAGTCACTTTGCCTGCAGCTTCAGGCGCAAGCTGTTTGAAAAGAGAGGCTTCTGCCTCGGACACAAACGTCGCGCCATCAAAATCTTTGGCGACTTGTTTTTCATATTGAAGCAATAAGCGAGATTCTCGCCGATAGAGCCAATTCAGCGGCCACGGTTTAGTGTCGGCGTATTGCTTCCATTTGTCTGAATCGATATCAACGAAGTCAATGACGCGATGGGTAGATCCTGTTTTGTTCACGTATTGCGCCATCGGCGAAGAAAAAATCAAAATATTTTTGATCGCTTGATTTTTTAATTGACCATCGACCCATGACTGCAGTTCTGCATTACGATAATAAGGCAAGCTCAGAGCTTCATTGGAAAGCATGCCCGACAAGCTGCGTATGCGGGCTATTTTTGGATCGAGCTTGATGAAACAAGTATCGCTACAAAGTGCTTTGACTTTGTCGAGATACGCAAAATCTTTTTCGTCATCGATAAAAGTACCGAGATGGATGCGATAACTCTGGCTCAGGTGCTTGAGGACATGATAGGAGCGTATTTTGTCGCCTTTGTTGGGCGGATACGGGATGCGATGCACCAGGTAGAGAAGGTTTTGCATCATCTAGCCCAAATTTTTTACAATATGCGGGCCTAAAAAATTAGCCAGCGTTAAAGGCAGCTTTTGCCATGTTTTGATGAAAATTGCATATTTTGGATTCAGCGGGTTATGTTCCGGCACTGCTTTGGCGCGGTGCAACTGATATTCGTAATAAAGCGGCTGTGGTTCGAAGCCCCAATTCTTCTTGAAGTCAAATGCGCCAGTGCCTAATTTGCTGCGTCCGAAATCAAATATCTTGTATCCGCGCTCACAGGCACGTCGCATCAATTCCCAATACATGAAATCATTACCGGCTACTTCACGCGCCTCGCTGGTACCGCCACCGTAATAGGGCAAAACTTCATCGCGGAAATAGAAGCTCATTACGCTACTAATAATTCTGCCGTCTTTTGTAATGGTTAAAAGTTCGCAGTCGTCGGAAAAAATTTCTTTGAGCAAGCGGAAATATTTTTTTGAAAAAACAGGTGTTCCAAGCCGGTGGACGCTTGTCGAGTAAGCGAAAAAAAATCGTTCGATATCTTGGTCGACATTGCTTTGTAATCCTGCTTTTATGCCTTTGCGTATCATTGCCCGCTGTTTGCGCGGGATCGCAAGCATATTTTGCTCTGCTTCCTCGACTATTTCTTTGCGGAAGGTCACATACAGGTCCTTGGCCGACCATTCGGGATGATGCGGTTTGGTATTGCGGTATTCAAGATGCCCGACTTTCAACTCAGATGCCAGTTTTTGTGCCGCTAAATCTAATGCTTCTTTGGCCGACTCTGAGATTGCAGCAACACCTCCGTACACACAAAAGGGAAGAGCGCTTAGAGCATGCCCGAAAAAAAGACTGTTAATCTCGGCAAGAGGCAATATGCCTTCTATTTTCCCATCGCATTCGGCGTACATGAACCAGGTTCTATGTCCGAACGCGTTTTCTATTATTTTTTTCCATCCTGAACGATGGAAAAAGGTTGCGTCAGGACAGCGCATGACAAATTCATCCCATCGCGCCATATCCTTCTGTTCCATCATTTTGACAATGGGCACACTGCTCAAAGCAGCTGTATCGAATCGCTCTTGAGTGATTTCGATCATAGAATTCATGATTCCCCCAGAAAAATTCTGTCCATGCGGTCCCAGCGGAAATCGCGTGTCAAAGCCTTAATACGTCCTTCCATGCGATGAAGGTTTAAATAGTGACGGAAATGTGTTTTCATTCCTATCCCAGCAGGGCGCGGCTGTTCTGGATCCAGCTCCCAAGGGTGAAAATAGAAAATCCCCGATTGCGTGTCATGGTTATTTACTCTATGCAAAAACCAGCGTGAAATAGGGTAGGGCCAGAGTCGAAAATACCCGCCGCCTCCTGCGGGCAGATTTTTTCGAAAAATTCTGACGGTCGTAATCGGTAACTCGAGAAGCCCGTCTTTGCCATTAGGATAAAAGGCAAAACGCGGAGCATCAGGCATTCCGTAATGATCATGTTGAATCGGATAAATGCTGGAACTGTACCGATAACCGGCCTGCAGAAGGAGATCCATGGCCCACATGTTTTGGCTTCCTATGGAAAAACTGGGCGCACGGTAGCCTAAAATTTTTTCGCCTCCGATGTCTTCCAGGAGTGCTTTGCTACGCGTGATGTCGTCTATGAAATCCGCATGTTTTTGATCGGACGCACGAAGATGCGCATAGCCATGACTGGCAAGTTCATGTCCGTTATCGACAATACGTCTTACCATATTGGGATAACGCTCAGCAATCCAGCCCAGAGTAAAAAAAGTTGCTTTGACGTTTTTTTCATCCAGCAAGCAAAGTATGCGTTCAATGTTTGCTTCCACGCGGCATGGCAGAGAAGGCCAGTTGTCTCTTGGAATATGGCTGGCGAAAGCGGAAACCTGAAAATAATCTTCTACATCAATGGTCATTGCATTGCGTATCAGAGCAGGGGAAGCCTGCTCCTTGCTGGTAGAGATGGCATGATGATCGCTCTCGAAAACCATTTTTTATCCTCACCGCTTTTTACGGAAATACTCGCTACCGATCGGCTATTTGACACTCTGAATATTGTGTACATTCCACTGAAACTACTGACATGGTTTTTATAGCGTGGGTTTAATAAAATATAGAAATTTCGTAGCTTTAACGAGAGTTTTAGGTCACTTGGTGTAATTAGAGACAGGCAGAATTTTTTTAAACAAGTCTAAAATGGAAAGAATGGCTCTTTCGATTTTGGACAGACGCTCATCCAGGCTTTGCAGCTGAGCCGGCGAATTTTCCGCCACGTCAAAAGTCATCATTTCCGATGAATTTTTTGTATTATTTTCTCGTAATGGCAGATCAAATTCCTGTTGGATGTCGCTTATCACATCGCATACTTCGGTATCACGGAAATCGTGGATTTCTTCCAGATACCCCATCAAAAAAAGACGATCACAAAGGGTATTTATTTTTCTAGGAATGCCTTCTGTGTAATCGTAGATAGCTGTAAAAGCATCATCGCTAAAAGAGGGGTCTCCTTGCCAGCCGGCGGTAAGCAGTCGATGTTTAATATAATCTTTGGTTTCTGTCGAATCCATTGGCCCCAAGTGATAAGTCGCAATGACTCTCTGACGTAATTGCTGCATGCCTTCGCTCAGCAAAGTATTTCTGAATTCAGGCTGCCCCAGTAAAAAAGTTTGCAATAACGATTTGTCAGCAGTTTGAAAGTTGGACAGCATTCTTAACTCTTCTATAGTACGGGGAGATAAGTTTTGCGCCTCATCGACTACTAATAAGACACGTTTTCCCTGACTGTCACAGTATCTGAAAAATTGTTCCAATCGACTCAGCAAGGCAGCTTTACTGGCATCTTCGTAAGGGAGTTCGAAAGCTGCTGCTACCATCCTTAAAGTGTCATCTGAATCGAGCCTGGTATTGACAATTTGTGCTGCGAGAATTTTTTTCGATTCCAAGCCAGAAAAAAGATTGCGCATCAAGGTAGTCTTACCGGCGCCGATCTCGCCGGTGATGACAATGAAGCCTTCTCCTTGCGAAAGGCCGTACTCCAAATAAGCCATGGCGCGTTTATGCCCTTTGCTGCCAAAGAAAAAATGCGGATCAGGCTTTAATTGAAAGGGTTTGGCACTCAGCCCATAATAGGATTCATACATCTGATGTTTGGCCCTGTTATAAGATCATTAAGATGGAAGCTGAAATGGCGGTTTCGCGGATATTGCCATTATTTTGATTCGAGTTCTGCTGGAGTCGGCGTAGTTCAATCGTGCCTGTGAGGTCCGGAGTAAAGCGTTTTGACAAAGCAAGGCTGAGGGTCTTGTTGTGATCTATTCTGTCGGTCGTCAATGATTTGACCCGCGAGTATCCGGCACTGATATTGAAATCTGATCGGGAAGAAATACGCCAGTTCCAAATAGCATTACCACCTACTTGGCGTGTATCGTCCTGTAAATTCAGATTGCTGGTACCCAGTAGCGTACTGTCGATGGTCTGCGACATCTGTGCTTCACGCAATGTATTGAATACGCTGAAGATGGCAGTGCTTTTCGCGCTATTTACGGCGACCGATGCTTGCAAACGTTTTTGTAAAAAATATTGATTAGTGAAGTAATTGATCGAATCAGATAGCGAGCGCGGAATTCCGGTATTGCGGATGAATATATCAACGATCCGTTGTCGGGTTACCGGATCGGGGATGCTGGCTGTCCAGAGATTGTTCAGGAAACTGGAAGTGCTGATTGTGGCTGGAAGCAAAAATTGGGAGCGCGTAGAAGTAATATCTTCATCGTAACCCAGACTCCAGACGGTATTGCGGCTGCGATGATTGGCAGCAAGCGAGTAGGTGTTGCCAAAAAATCGCTTACCGGTACTTGCCATGATGTTGGTGCGGGTAGTAGGGGCCCACGAAAAGCCTACGCTCCAGAAATTGTCTTCAGGTTTATCCTTCACTGAAACATAACTGAATTTTTCATGCCCGGCAGTCGCATTCAGACTGAATCTTGGGGTAATCAGATAGCGCAGAGTTCCTGAATACGACGTGTTGTCGACGTCATCGATATTGTTGCTGGAGGAAACTTTTTGCTTGTTGTACTGCAAGCCCCATCCTATCGTTCTGAACGATGATCCGCTGTTTGCATTGAATGAAAGCCTGTCCCCTTGGCTGTCTGCCAGACTGCCCGTGCCTGCACTGACGGAATCATGGGTATAACGTACTTCGGATGTCGCAATGTTACCGAAATTATGCTTGAAATATGGACTGATGCTATAGGCTCTTACCTCGGAAGTATTGTCCGAGTTATTGATGGTTCCTGCGGGCTGTACACCAAAAGGCGAGATATTCTGTTGGCTGATCGATGCGCTACTATCGAGGAAAAAAAGATCCTTTACCAGTTCTGCGTTGGCAAAGGCATTCAGTTGATGACGTGTCTCGGAGTTATTGCCACCGTTGGCATAAAGCAGGTTTTGCATTACATAGTCAGCCTGGACTTTTAAGCCTGCACCGGATCCGGTAATGGACACACCAGGAGATATCTCCGTAACGAAACTAGATTTTTTTTCGCTTCCTGAAACCAGATTCACGTTGTCCGTATATGTTTCTCTCAAGTTGATACTTGGTTTTATTTTCCACTCTGCTGCGCCAGAGTGGGGGGCTAACAGGGCGGTTGCAAAGGAAACTGTCCAGGCAACCTGTCTGGACAGGTTGCAATGCTGCGCCTCTTTGCAAATTTTAAATGCGACGATGATCATATTTAGCTGTAGTAATAACCATAATAATCGCCACCAGAAAAAGCTTTTGCCTTGTTGTAGACCAAGTTTATATTGGCGCACGCTTCAATTTGACGCAGTGTGTCTTTGACTGCATGTTGCGTTGTCTTTTCAGCTTCGACAACTAAAACTATTTGTCCCATCTGACTTGCCAAAACGCGCGCTTCGTTGGTTAATAAAACCGGCGGGGAGTCAAAGATAACAATTCGGTCCGAGTATCGATCCGCAATTTCTTTTAATAAATTACTCATCGTTTGACTTGCCAGAAGCTCTGTCGCATGTCTGTGATTTTTACCTGCAGGAAGAATGCTCAGTGTATCGACGTTAGTTTTGAGCATGACATCGGCCAGATCAAGTTTTTCATCAAGCAGAACGTCCATTAATCCTGCTTCTGGCTTCATTAATCCCAGCGTTCGAAGGATTGTGGGGCGTGCGACGTCGGCATCAACCAGCAGAACGGTATGATCCATTTCCATTGCGATGCTCATGGCTAGATTTATGGCGCAGAAAGTTTTTCCCTCACCCGGCAGCGAACTCGTAACCATAATCAAATTGCCATGCCTGATTTCTTCCCCATCATGACTAAAAGCATTTTTAATTAACGGCCTTTTTATTCCTCTGAACTCATCTGCGACCTGGCTTCGTCCACCCTCCGGAGTAACCATCCCCAATTGGTGAAGCTGGGCGAGATTGATCTCAATGGTTTTGTGGGTTTTTTGATTTTCGTTTCTACCATCGTGTCCATTAATAGGCTTCGATCTTGGTTTTTCCGGCTCTTCTTCTCTGATCTCGAAAGGAGGGGCCACTTCTAATTTCCTATGTTCTAGCCTACCTGCTGCTTTCTCAATAATACTCACGGCATCTCCTAGCGAAATTTGATTCCCACTGACCTTCATGTGATCTGGTGACGGGTTTTACTATGAACCTTCGATCACTTGGTCGAGTTTTGTGGAAGAACATGAACTTATAATCTGATCAGCATTGCTGCCATGATCCCACCATACAAGGTAAGAAGACTGACGAGGGAAAGACCGAATGCGTATAAAACTTTTTTCTTCTTTTTCTTTTCCTGATCGGTCCAATTCATCGCGACGGAACCTAAAATTGGTAGCCCCGTGGCTTCGCGCAAGTCGCTTAGACTGAGAAATGTCGGGCGAATTTGACTCATCAGAAAAGCTCCCCCGATACCCGCCAGTATTGCACCCAGAAATACTATCGAAAAAAGTTTTGGTCGATTGGGACCAGCCGGCTTTAAGGGGACGGTTGGAGGATCAATGACTCGGAAAGTGATCATCTCTGTATTGGCGCTAAGTTCGCCTGATAGCTTGGCGACTTCTCTGCGACCAACAAGCTTTTCGTAGTTATCTTTGTTAATCTGGTAATCACGATTAAGTTGCGATAACTCGGACTCAACTTCAGGTGCAGCATTGCTCAAGGCTTTTAAGCGCGCACTACGATCAGTGTATTCGTCTACTCGTGCCTTCATGGCCGCAACGGTAGCTTCTGCTTCTGATAATGCGATCTTGAGTTGCTGCAACATCGGGCTGTAATTGGCGCCAGGGTCCGCGCTGTTCTTTCTTAATTTCGCTTCTTCCAGTTTTCGGGTTTCCAGTTGGGTAATCAGATTTTTAGTGGAAATGATGTCAGGATGCTGTTCTGTATACTGGAGTCGAAGGTTATCCAGATTTTTATTCAGCGCAAGGATCCGAGAATCCAGCTCAGGATTAATTATGTCGGCCGGACTTTGCTCCATATTAAGGACAGGTTCTTCTCCGGAAATCTGCTTTTTGATAGAGTCTCTTGCTTGCTCTGCCTCTAACAAATCTAATTTCGCCTGGCTAAGATTTTCTGATATTTCTGCTGCTTTGGTTCCATAGTCGCCGCCTTGACGCGGCAACAAACCCATATTTTTTAGTTTGAATGCCTTTAAAGAATTTTCTGCAAAAATCAATTTTTCTTCATAATTTTTGATCTGCTCATCAATGAACAGAATGGCTTTTTGAGAATCTTTTTTCTTGTCTCCCAGACTGCCTTCGACAAAAATAGTCAGTAAGGATTGCACTATATCCTTCGCCAGTTTTGGGCTTTCATTATTATAAAAAATGGCGTAGATGTCGTCGCGCCCGGTTCCCCCTATTTTTATTTGACTCATTAGATTATCGACTAACTGCTCATGCTCTTTGACAGTTTTAGCTTTGATATCTAAGTCCACCATACGCAGTACTCTTTCCATATTTGGTCTGCTAAGTAAAGTACGACTCATGATGGAAACTTGCTGCTCTACGTTGGGGATATTTGTCATGCCTGACAATAATGGTTTCAGGATATTTTGCGTGTCCACATAGACTCTAGCGGAAGCCTGATAGTTATCAGGTAATGCGGTTACATAAATCCAGCCGGCTATGGCTACAACCCAAGTGATCACCGCTGCAAACCAACGGTACTTCCATATTCCCTTTAAATGGGAAAGCAACTGGGTTATCAGGTCCTCCATCGTATCAAGCCCCTTCCATATAGTGACTGTTAGTCTAATCGCATAGGGTTCATCTCTTGTTGTCCTTATGTTACTTGGTGAGAAAAATAAAGAAAATACTTACTTTTTATTAAGTAATTACTTTTTGATAATTGTCAACTCTCGCATTTTAAAAAAAAGCGACAGTGAACTTATTGGTCTGTTCAAATTTTTACACTAGGCAGCGTGGCACAAAAAACGTTTGGTTTGTTTGGTGGCCTATGGTGCTTGGGAGAAAGAATAGATTGTCCCTGTCGCTAATGACGGAACATGGCTTGTATTTTTTGGGAAAACAAAGCGATTGCAAATGGTTTGAATCGCCGTCCTTCTTGCTTAGATTTTTAAGCTGCTCTTCATGCCACACATAGATCCCTGCATCAGGGCTTTGTCAGAAGAAATCTGGAGTGAAAATTGATAAGGATTTCCAATCATTTTGTTTCTAAGATAGTTTTTTTTCTATTGCTCTTTGAAGTGGCAGTCTTAGTAGCATCAGCTTATCTGGGAGCGGCTATTCGGTTCTTGGATGGCAATTATTTGCTTTCCAATAAATTCGATTATTTTTTTCTGTCAGCTTCTGCGTTCGCCATAGTGATGGTTTTCAGCATGAGTGTATTAGGCATGTATCAGCATAATTTCAGAGAAGGCTTCCGAAATACGCTTCTCCGTCTTATGCCTGCTTTGGTATTGGGCTTGTGCATTTTGACTTTGATTTTTTATCTATTACCAGACTTGTATTTCGGTCGCGGTATCCTTGGCATCGTTATTATTATTGCAGCATGTGGAATTTTAATGACAAGAACGATTTTTCTAAAATCATCTGAATCCAGAATTTTAGAATCGCGGATCATTTTTCTTGGCGGTGGCACTCTGGCTAAGGAATGCAGTGAATTGGCGCAAAATAATACTGAATATCATAAATATCAGATTATTGGTTTTGTACCAATTACTGACGAAGAGCTGTGCGTACCGTCTACAGCGATCTTGTCTGGATACGAGTCTTTGATTTCCTTGGTAAAAAAATACAAGGCAAGTGAAATTGTAGTTTCGGTATTAAATCGGCGAAGTGGAACTTTCCCTATAAGGGAATTATTGGAGTGCAAATTAAGTGGCATCAATGTAACTGATGCAGCGACTTTTTTCGAACGTGAAGCTTGTCAGATCAGAGTGGACTCACTTCAGCCTAGCTGGCTTGTTTTTGGAGGAGGGTTTGATCAGGGTTTCTTGAGAATTGTAGTGAAAAGAATTTTTGATTTATTTGTGAGCATGATTATTTTTATACTTGCATTACCTATTATGGTAATTACAGGTATGTGTATTTTTATAGAAGATAGATCACCAATTTTCTATAAACAAGAACGCGTCGGAAAAAATGGGCAGACTTTTACTGTCATTAAGTTTCGTAGTATGCATAATAATGCTGAGAATGGTGGGAATCCACAATGGGCGTCAATAAACGACCCACGAACTACGAAAGTAGGACGATTAATTCGAAAATTAAGAATTGACGAGCTCCCGCAAATTATGAATGTCTTAAAAGGTGAAATGAGTTTAGTCGGCCCTCGTCCGGAAAGACCTTACTTTGTAAAACATTTGTGTGAAGAAGTTCCTTTTTACCGCGCCAGGCATAGCGTAAAACCAGGGATCACAGGCTTGGCACAAGTACGTTATCAATATGGCGCTTCGGTAGAGGATGCGATTCAAAAGCTTCAATACGATTTATATTATGTAAAAAATAATAGTTTGTTTTTGGATCTTATTATATTGATTGATACTTTACAGGTTGTTTTGTTTGGTAAAGGGAGCAGGTGACTCTGTGGAGTCGGATTCAATGTTGAAAAATATTGCGACATTTAGTTACTCCTTGGCAGCCATAGCATTTTTTTGTCAATCAATGCTTTTACTGACTAGTTGGCGTGGCCGCATCCATGGGATGGCGTTGACAGTTGCCTGCTTGCTCTCGGCATTTTGGGCGGCTATGGTTGCCTATCAAGTCGATCAAGGCACTGTTTTTTCATTATTTACCAGCATATTGGAAATTCTTCGAAACGCGGCCTGGACGTTTTTCTTACTTATGCTTTTGGTCCCGTATCAGAAAACGTGGTTTGTATTTCTATTCAAGCTCAAACCTCTGGTTGTGATTATTCTGATGTTTTACCTGCTGCTTTTATTAGCTACTGTTTTTACCCACGTATCGCCCATTCTCCTGCAAGAAATTCCCGCTTTTATGATCGTGGTAGTGGGGCGCGTATCCTTGGCTGTGGTCGGGATGTTCCTGGTTGAGCAGCTGTATCGAAATACTGCTGTTAAAGATCGATGGGGAATAAAGTTTGCTTGCTTAGGCATTGGCGCTATGTTTACCTATGATTTTTATTTATATAGCGATGCAATGCTGTTTCGGTATATCAATGCCGAAGTCTGGGCGGCCAGGGGAGTCGTTAATGCGCTGACGGTTCCGTTAATTGCGGTGTCGGCTGCGCGTAATCCGACCTGGTCAGTAGGAATAGCGGTATCGCGTCATATCCTGTTTCATTCAGCAGCCATTTTTGGTTCGGCTTTTTATTTGTTGATGATGGCTGCTGCCGGCTATTACATACGGTTTTTTGGTGGGGACTGGGGCACTGTTTTACAGGTGGTATTCCTGTTTGGCGCTTTGATCTTGCTGATAGGCGTGTTGTTTTCAGGCTCTTTCCGTTCTTGGCTAAAGGTATTTATCAGCAAGCATTTTTACAATTACAACTACGACTACCGTGAGGAATGGTTGCGTTTTACACGGACGCTTTCTGCTGATGGTCCTGACTTGGGACTACGAACTATTCAAGCTGTAGCGGGACTGGTGGAAAGCTCAGGCGGCGCATTATGGATTTGTCGTGAATCGGGTAATTGTGAGCCTGTAGCACACTGGAGCCTGCCATCTGTTAAGCAATCCGAACCGCTTGATGGCTCATTTTGCCAATTTCTGGGAAATAAACAATGGGTAATAGACCTTAAGGAATACGCCAGTCATCCAGAACATTACGAGAAAATCATTATGCCTGAATGGCTACGTACATACACTAAAGCCTGGTTGGTGGTTCCTTTAATTTTACATGGAAAATTATTTGGATTCGTAATACTGCAAGAACCTAGAAGCCCCATCAAGTTGAACTGGGAAGTAACCGATTTGTTGAAGATAGCGGGTAGCCAAGCAGCAAGCTATCTTGCACAGAAGGAGTCGGCAAATGCACTGATGGTTGCGCGCCAATTTGAGTCCTTCAATCGAATGTCTACCTTTGTAGTCCATGATCTTAAAAATTTGGTCTCCCAGCTTTCACTATTGTTACCTAATGCCGAAAAGCATAAGAATAACCCGGCGTTTCAAAAAGATATGTTGGACACGGTAGATTATTCCGTTAAAAAAATGCGGCTCTTGCTGCACAAATTGAATCGTGAATCATCCATCGAGAAACCTCTGCCGCTGTCGATTGATAGGCTTTTGCAACAAGCAGTTGCGTTGAAATCGGCTGCTGTTCCGAAACCGACGCTGGAGATTGTGGATTCCGGCCTGATGGTATTGGCAATATGGGATCGTCTGGAGCGAGTAATTGGTCACATTATCCAGAACGCCATTGAAGCCACATCTAAGGATGGGCAAGTATTGATTCGACTTTTCAGGCAAGACGAATTTATTGTGGTGGAGTGTAAGGATAACGGCCAAGGAATGAGTGAAGATTTTATCCAGGAAAAATTGTTCAAACCTTTTGAGTCTACTAAGTCGGCGGGGATGGGAATTGGTGCTTTTGAGAGTCGAGAATACATACATGAATTGGGCGGGCGACTTGAGGTCGCGAGTCGCCAATCAAGCGGAACGATTTTTCGCATAATGTTACTGCGTCACGGTTGCGACGATGCGATCTTAAAAAACACATAGTGTTAAAAGGCTCCAGGTGACTCAAAATAAAAAAAATCTGCTGATTATAGAAGATGACATCGGTCTGCAAAAGCAGTTGCGATGGAGCTTTGATGCATATGAGATATTGACAGCCGGTGACAGACAAAGCGCCCTTGCTCAAGTGCGCAGATATGAGCCGGCAGTAGTTACCATGGATCTCGGGCTTCCTCCAGATCCAGACGGTGCATCTGAAGGGATGGCGACTCTCAAAGAAATCCTTGCACTTGCGCCTGATACCAAATTGATTGTTCTGACGGGCAATCAAAACCATACCAATGCCGTCCAGGCAATTGGTATGGGTGCTTATGATTTTCATCAAAAGCCGTTTGATCCTGAAGTTCTGGGTCTGGTGATTGAGCGTGCTTTTTATCTACATGCATTACAAAAAGAAAATCGCAGCCTGTTGCAAGCGCATGAAGATTCACCGATGTCTGGAATAATTAGCCGTGATCCCGGAATGTTAAAAGTGTGTCGTAACATCGAAAAAGTGGCACCGTCTTCCGCCACAGTCATGTTGCTCGGGGATAGCGGAACCGGAAAGGAAGTATTAGCCCGAGCATTGCATCAAGCTAGTCCGCGTAAGACACAATGTTTTATGGCGATCAATTGCGCTGCGATTCCAGAGAACTTGCTGGAAAGTGAATTGTTCGGCTATGAAAAGGGGGCTTTTACAGGTGCTGCGAAACAAACGTTAGGGAAAATTGAACTTGCCCATCAAGGTACATTTTTTCTTGATGAAGTAGGTGATCTACCGATCTCTTTGCAGGCAAAGCTGTTACGGTTTTTGCAGGAAAGAGTAATAGAAAGGGTCGGAGGACGAAAGGAAATTCCCGTCGATGTACGTATTGTCTGCGCTACGCATCAAAATTTAAAAGAACTCACCCTTACCGGACGTTTTCGAGAAGATCTCTATTATCGCTTGAGCGAGATTGTCGTCACCATTCCCCCTTTACGTGATCGAGTAGGAGATGCTGCATTGCTTGCCCATCATTTCAAAAATAAATTCAGTGCGAGGGAAGGGCGCCCTTCACTCAATTTCAGCCAGGATGCATTAGCCATAATAGAGGCACATCATTGGCCTGGGAATATCCGGGAAATGGAAAACTGCATTAAACGTGCGGTCATCATGACCGATGGCCCGCAAATTAGCGTGGACGATTTAGGATTGATAACGATGCCTCCAAGGGATAACGCCATTAATCTAAAGCAAATACGCGACGAAGCTGAATATGCCGCTGTAGTGAAAGCGCTGGCGAGAGTGGATGGCAATATTGTTAAGGCCGCAGAATTACTCGGCGTCAGCCGACCTACGCTATACGATTTAATGAGTCGTCATGGAATCAAGTAAGTTATTGAATGGAAAAGATAAATTTTTGATTATTTTAGCTGCCGCATGGTCTCGATAAAATTCTGCTCTAAACCAGAATAGTCGGAGTTCTGACAAGGCTCATCAAAAACATAAGAATTTTATGTGACTTATAAACAATTTCTTTTTGATAATTGTCAAAATCTACATTTTAAAAAAAAGCGACAGTAAATGTGCTGTGGCATCTGGAAATTGCCAAAGGCTAAAATTAACTAAAACAATTTTTTAGATGTCAAATTTATGCATTAATTATGTGTATCGATTGCCGGCTGAAATCGCCGTTTTAAATTTAATTGGCATGCATAAACGCAATCGATTTTCTGCTGTATTTCAAATCCATATTCGATCATCGCAAGGGGATTAAAGTGAACGCTCTGCATATCAATTCAGTAAAGTGGTTGGGCAGCAGTGCTTTCGCACTGTCAGTGCTGACTTTAAGCGGTTGTACTACTACATCGCTTCCATCCCTTACCGACATGGAAGCACAAGTGCCAAAACATGATTACTTGATTGGCCCGGGAGATAACGTCAACATTACAGTTTGGCGTAACCCGGAAGTCTCGCAGACTGTTCCGGTTCGTCCCGATGGGAAAATCACTACACCTTTGGTAGAAGATTTGCCTGCGAGTGGCAGGACCGCAACGGAATTGGCACGCGATATAGAAGTAGCATTGTCAAAATTTATTCAGCAACCGGTGGTGACGGTTATCGTGACCGATTTCGTCGGTCCTTACACCGAACAAATCCGCGTTATCGGCCAGGCAGCAAAACCGCAGGCCCTGCCTTACCGGGAAGATATGTCTTTAATGGATGTCTTGATTGCGGTTGGCGGCATTACTGAATTCGCCTCGGGAAACAAGGCAACTATTGTTCGTAAAATCGATGGCAAACAGCAGAAATTCGGCGTGCGCTTGGATGACTTGATCAAAGAAGGGGATATATCAGCCAATACACCGATGCGACCCGGTGATGTTCTGATCATACCAGAGAGCTTTTTTTGACTGGCTGTTCGTTGAGAATTTACGGCGGGCACGGATGAAAGTACGCTTACTTTAGCGTGCGCCGTGCTTCGCCCCTGGAGGCGTAAAAATCTTTTCTTGCATATTCTGTGGCGTCAAGATACCAAGGAATTATCCATCCAGCTATACCCAATAGCACCTGCGTTATATCACCGTAGCGACCAGGTAAATACTGCTGAAACCATTCGAGCCCGAATAACGTGATCAGAATAGTTATTCCGCCGAAAACGGCTACTTCCAAACGCCGATAAGACGGTGTGATGTAACAAGCAAAGTAGCTCAGTGCAAAGAACGGCCAAAAAATATCAAGAATATTTTGTAACCCGTTAAGAGAGTCCATTTGTCCACCGAATGGTATCCAGTTGAACTCATACGTTCTCAATTCAGGCACCGCTGCAATTTCCGATAAAGTAAATCCTGCTGAGATCAAGATGATTCCTGTTGTGCCGATAATCTCTTTCTTTGGCAGCACACGGAATGGGAGCAGAAAAAAAACTGCTAACACCGCTCCCAACAACGCTTCTAACGACAATTGACGTCCCGTCACCAATATTTTTAACATCAGGACACTTGCGATAAAAAGGAGAAAAGGCGTAAAGATGGCCTTACTGTTCTGCGCTATCGTCAACGTCAGCAGACCTAATCCCGTGATGTAAAACGCATATGTCAAGGCTTGGTGAAAAATCAGATTTTCGGGCGTTTGTAGCGAATGAAACAATAAAGACAATCCATAGCGTAATTGGGCAATATCAAATGTAGGAACCAGTGGACTGGTTTGCGACAACATCCAAAGAGCAAGAGTGATAAGGCCGATATTTGGCAAAATCCCTGGGTGAAGCCAGCGATTCCGAAGATCTAAGAATCTGGCGCCTGAAAACGTTTTTTGCGTTAAAAACGCAGCGGCCAGCCCTCCCGTAAAAGTTCCTAGCAGATTCATCGCCAAATCCGAGGTGGACGCCATTCGGCTAGGGAGGAATTGCTGGATGCTTTCCATAATAAAACTTAAGACGCCACCCATCAGTGTTGCCAGCATGAGCGCTGGCCAGAAACGCATGGATTTCATCAGCCAAATCACAGCGAACAATCCTAACGGCGCATAAGCCAATACGTTTTGAATGAGATCGGCCTTTTCTAATACGGTAGGCCAAGAGCCAAGAAAACTAAATAGCGAAACGCCAGAGTTAGTCCAGCCACTAAAAGGAAAAAGGCTGCCATATACGATTAGCGCTATGAAAATCAGGACAAGGAAAGGCATTTTTTAGTCGTTATCTAAAGGTTATTTAAATTACGGAATAGACAAACTTTTTCTTTGTATCAGGTTTGTGAAGTGTTCGAAGTCGTTACGCCAATCATCTTCAGCTGGTCTTGTAATCTTGTTATTTTCATTGTTTTTATAAAGATCAAGTTGAGTGTAAACACGCGGTATGTCAAGACGAAAGAGGCACATTACCGCTGCCTTCAAACTAGTTTATAGATAGAAACTTATTAAGTTGATAATTATCAAATTTGATCTACGCAACTTATTTATATTGAACCTCATTGGTTGTCCTTAATTTGCACGTGGCTACAAACCCTGTAGCCGGGTTTACAAACATCACAATTGGCCGAATTTTTTTGAGGTCGATGGCTTAACAGTGCCGGCAGATATGGAGTTCATTTTTGAATACATTGTTTCTTGTTGCGGGTGCCAGGCCGAATTTCATGAAAATCGCTCCTATTGTGCGCGCCTTGCAAGCACATGCTGGTTTGGAATTCAAAATTATTCATACCGGACAGCATTATGATCGGGAAATGAATGATGTTTTTTTCGAGGAGCTTGGCATTCCTGCGCCTGATGTATTTATGGCTGCCGGCGGTGGCAGCCATGCACTGCAGACGGCAAAAATAATGATGGCCTTTGAGGAATTGTGTCAGGCGGAACGACCGGCTGCAGTGCTGGTGGTGGGTGATGTCAATTCGACGCTCGCTTGCTCGATCGTAGCCAAAAAACTCGATATCCGAGTTGCGCATGTGGAGGCTGGTTTGCGTAGCGGCGATATGCGTATGCCGGAAGAGATCAATCGTCTTGTTACCGATAGCATTTCTGATTGGTTCTTTGTCACTGAGCCAAGCGGGATTGCGCATTTGCAGCGGGAAGGAAAGCCAGCATCGTCGATATATTTTGTCGGGCATGTGATGGTAGATAACGTTTTATATCAGGCCGAGAAGCTGAGTCATATTGACACCTCTGGTTTTGAAACCGCCAAATTTAAAGCGGTGCATACGCAAAATGGCGCCCGATACGGTGTGGTTACTTTGCATCGCCCAAGCAATGTCGATGATGCTCAGAGCTTGGCACGGATCTGTTCTGCCTTGAAAGAAATCGCGACTGGCTTGCCTTTGATCTTCCCGGTGCATCCCAGAACACGTGGAAACATGGAGAAGTTCGGCATTGATTTGGGTGCGAATATCACGCTGGTGGGACCGCAAGCTTATATGGCCTTCCTTGATTTGTGGAAGGATGCTGCAGTCGTGTTGACCGATAGCGGCGGTCTGCAGGAAGAAACTACCGCTCTCGGAGTTCCTTGCATAACCCTGCGCGAAAATACTGAACGTCCGGTTACCGTAGACCAAGGTACCAACATACTGGCGGGTACCGATCCTTCACGTATTGTGGCCGAAGTGCGCAAGGTACTGTGCGGCGAAGGCAAGCAAGGTCGCAGGCCGCATCTTTGGGATGGTCGGGCAGCTGAGCGAATTGTGGAAGTACTGGCTGCGAAACTGCAGATGATTGACTTACATTCCGCGCTGGAGAAATCATGACTACCATTGCTGTTATCGGCCTCGGTTACGTCGGCCTTCCGCTTGTCGTTGAGTTCGGCAAGCATTTTCGTACTATTGGATTTGATATCGCCCAGGCCAAAGTTGCATCGTGCCAGCGCTGCATTGATCCTTCGCGCGAACTAACGGATAACGATCTGGCGGCGGCCATCCATGCCGAATACACGGCGGACCCAAAAATGCTGGATCAAGCAGACATCATCATTGTGGCGGTGCCAACGCCTGTAGATGATGCACATACACCTGATTTCAAACCGTTGATCGGCGCTAGCAAGACCGTTGGTCAGAACATGAAAAAGGGAGCGATTGTGGTGTACGAATCCACGGTCTATCCGGGAGCGACGGAAGAGGTCTGTATTCCGGTACTAGAGCGCGAGTCAGGCTTCCATTGGAAGCGGGATTTTTTCGTGGGCTATTCGCCTGAGCGCATCAATCCCGGCGATCGCGAGCACACGCTAACCAAAATTCTTAAGATCGTGTCAGCCGATACGCCGGAAACGCTGGAAAAAGTAGCGGCGATCTACGAACGCATTATCGTTCCGGGAGTTCATCGGGCCTCTTGCATCAAGACTGCGGAAGCAGCCAAGGTGATCGAAAACACACAGCGAGATCTGAATATCGCATTGATGAACGAGCTGTCGATCATTTTCGGCAAGCTCGGAATCGATACTACCGAAGTGCTTCAGGCCGCAGGCACAAAATGGAATTTTCTCAAGTTCAGCCCTGGCTTGGTAGGGGGGCATTGCATAGGCGTTGACCCTTATTACCTCACTCATAAAGCCGATATGCTGGGCTACCATCCGCAAGTCATTCTGGCAGGGCGGCGCATTAATGACGGCATGGCGAAATACATCGCGGAGCAGACCATCAAAAACATGATTGCTGCTGGCAGTCATATCAAGGGCGCGCGCGTTAATGTGCTTGGACTGACCTTTAAGGAAAACTGCGGCGACCTGCGTAACTCCAAGGTCGCGGACGTGATTCGCGAACTGCAGAGCTATGGCGTCGAATTATCTGTACACGACCCGTATGCGGATCCCGAAGAGGCGTTGCATGAGTACGGCGTAAAACTGATCCGGTGGGAGGAACTGCCTGAAGCCGAAGCGATCGTGGCGGCAGTTTCGCACCGCCAATTGATTTCTTTGTCGGTAGAAGATTTTCAGGAAAAATTGATTGAAGGCGGTTGCTTTATGGACGTGAAGGCAAGTTTCGACACCATCGCTCTTGCCAGCGCAGGGTTCAGGGTATGGCGGCTTTGATCTCTTTCCGAAAGCAGCCAGGAAGAGTTTTCAGAATCACGCAAATTAAGTTAATCACATGAAAATATTAGTGACGGGCGGAGCAGGTTATATCGGATCGCATACTTGCGTCGAATTGATAAGCGCAGGCCATGAAGTGGTTATTGTCGATAACCTGTGCAATAGTAAATTTTCAGTGTTGGCGCGCATTCAGGAAATTTCCGGACAAACGGTGTCTTTCGCGCAGGTGGATATACGGAATCGGACCGCTCTGGAAGTCGTATTCAACAAGCATCGGATTGATGCGGTGATTCATTTTGCAGGGTTAAAAGCAGTCGGGGAATCGGTCGCCGAACCACAGCGATATTATGACAATAATGTGAACGGCAGTTTGGTGTTGTTTCAGGTCATGGCTAAATATGGCGTGAAAAAGCTTGTTTTCAGCTCATCCGCCACCGTATACGGCGATCCGGCATCGGTACCTATCCTGGAAAATTTTCCACTGGTGGCGACCAATCCTTATGGCCAAAGCAAGCTGATGATTGAGCAAATTTTGCGCGATCTGGCGCAGGCAGATCCTGCGTGGCAAATTGCCTTGCTACGTTACTTCAACCCGGTCGGTGCTCACGAAAGCGGATTGATCGGAGAAGATCCAAACGGTATCCCGAACAACCTAGTGCCGTACATCGCACAAGTAGCAACAGGACAGCGCGATATATTGCCGATCTATGGCGGCGACTATCCGACTCCTGATGGTACCGGCATGCGGGACTATATTCATGTAATCGATCTCGCTGTCGGTCATGTCAAGACACTAGATGCGCTGAGCGGTCGGCGTGGTGCACTTGCCTACAATCTTGGTACCGGTCGAGGTAATAGCGTGCTGGAAATGGTGAGCGCTTTTGAGAAAGCCTGCGGACGCCCGGTGCCGTACAAAATTGTGGGACGCCGTCCTGGTGATATCGCAATGTGTTATGCCGATGTGGCTTTGGCTGAGCGCGAACTGGGCTGGAAGGCGCAGAGAAGCATTGAACAAATGTGTATCGATTCCTGGCGTTGGCAAACTTCATAGAGAGAATCCGCCATCTGAAAAATACCCAACGCAAGCCGGCTTATACTGGCTATTGTATTATTTGAATGTCATTAAATTAATGCGGTAATAGGGTATTTTTAATATATACCCCATTTAAATATCGGGTTATCGTAATTTGTGCGAAGTGCCTTGTTGTGTTTAAAAAACGATCAAGAAGAAAGTGGTAGATGAAAATCACTCCGGTCATTCTTTCAGGAGGTTCTGGTACCCGTTTATGGCCATTGTCGCGCGCGGCGCTGCCAAAGCAGTTGCTGGCATTGACTTCTGAGCACACCATGTTGCAGGAAACCTTGCTGAGATTGTCCGGCTTGCCCGATATGACGCCTCCGCTCATCGTTTGTGGTAACGAGCACCGTTTTTTGATCGCCGAGCAATTACGCCAGATCGGTACTGTGCCGCTGGGTATTCTTCTGGAGCCTGAGGGACGCAATACTGCACCCGCAGTTGCGGCGGCTGCATATTTTCTTCTTGCAATAGACCCTGATGCAGTGATGCTGGTTTTGCCGGCGGATCATGTGATTGACGATGTACTTGCATTTCATGCCGCGATATTAAGAGCAACCCGCGTAGCGGCCAATGGAGCGCTGGTGGCTTTTGGAATTGTGCCGTCCTGCCCGGAAACCGGTTATGGCTATATCCGTCGCGGCAATATGCTGGCAGATGCCGAAGGTTGCTTCAGTGTCGCTCGCTTTGTCGAAAAACCGGATCTGGCCACTGCAGAGAGTTTTGTAAGGAACGGTGAATATTTCTGGAACAGCGGGATGTTCCTGTTCCATGCAACATGCTATCTGGAAGAGTTAAAGAAGCTGCGTCCGGAGATTGCTCTGTGTTGCGACAAGGCAGTGAGGGAATCGTACCGTGATCTGGATTTCTGTCGCCTGCACGAAACCGAATTTTCTGCCTGTCCATCGGATTCGATTGATTACGCTGTTATGGAGCATACTCGCCAGGCGGTTTTAGTACCTGCCGATATTGGATGGAGTGATGTCGGTTCCTGGGCTGCCCTGTCGGCGGTACAGCAAAAAGATAATAACGGCAATGTGTTGCGTGGCGACGTGTATGTCGATGAAGTTACGGATTGTCTGATCCGTGCCGAGAGCCGCTTGGTGACGCTGATCGGCGTGTCGGATCTAGTGGTGGTGGAAACCGCTGATGCTGTTCTGATTTCTGATAAGAAGCAGGTGCAGCGCGTGAAGAAGATTGTCGAACACCTGCAAAAAAACCATCGTTGCGAACACATCAATCACACGCGCGTGTATCGCCCTTGGGGGCATTACGAAGGTATAGATGCTGGCGATCGTTTTCAGGTCAAACACATTATGGTGAATCCGGGAGAGAAACTGTCTTTGCAGATGCATCATCACCGCGCCGAGCACTGGATAGTGATTAGCGGCACCGCGCGCGTGACCTGCGGCGAATTGGTGAAAATTTTAAGTGAAAATGAATCTACTTATATTCCCATCGGCATCCGTCACCGGCTTGAAAATCCGGGAAAGATAGCGTTGCATCTGATTGAGGTGCAATCCGGCAGCTATCTGGGAGAAGATGACATCGTGCGTTTTGAGGATATGTACCAGCGTATATAAAAAATCCTGGGTTCTTGTGAACGCAGGACGAAATAGATTTCGGAGGCCACGATGGAGCAGCACACGGCGCACTATAAAAAAGTGCAGCAGCAATTAATCGCACACCCTAAAATTTGGCTGGTTACGGGTGTCGCCGGATTCATTGGGTCGAATCTTCTTGAGACTCTTCTCAAATTGAACCAAACCGTCGTCGGCCTGGATAATTTTGCAACAGGTTACCGCCATAACCTGTCGTTGGTGCGAGATATTGTTAATGCTGACCAATGGCAGCGCTTTCGGATGATAGAAGGAGATATTTGCAACCTCGACGATTGTGCAAGAGCCGTTGCGGGTGTCGATTATGTTCTTCATCAAGCGGCTCTTGGCAGTGTGCCGAGATCGCTTGAAGACCCGATCCGTACCCACGAAACAAATGCCAATGGTTTTCTGAATATGCTGGTGGCAAGCCGCGATGCCGGTGTTTGCCGTTTCGTGTACGCGGCATCGAGTTCAACTTATGGCGACCATCCGGGTCTGCCGAAAATTGAAAGCCGGATTGGCAAGCCACTCTCTCCGTATGCGGTAACCAAGTACCTCAATGAGCTTTACGCAGATGTCTTTAGTCGCTGTTATGGACTGCCTTCGATCGGCTTGCGTTACTTCAATGTATTCGGGCCTCGTCAAGATCCCGACGGTGCATATGCTGCTGTGATTCCAAAATGGTTCGGTGCGCTCCTGCAAGGCCAGCAAATATATATTAATGGAGACGGTGCCACTAGCCGAGATTTCTGTTTTGTTGACAATGCAGTGCAAGTCAATTTGCTTGCCGCTACAGTGCAGAATGAAGACGCGGTTAATCAGATATATAACGTAGCAGTAGGAGATCGAACGACCCTGACGCAGTTATTCGATCATATCCACAATCTGGTTGCCGGTTTAAAACCCGATACATCCGCCATTACTCCGGTTTATTGCGATTTTCGTTCGGGCGATGTCAGGCATTCACAAGCGGATATCAGCAAGGCGAAGGAATTATTAGGATATCAGCCGAGCCATACCATTCTCGATGGATTAAGCATCACTGCCCCTTGGTACGCCGCCCATTATTGTCAAGCCGACGACAGGCAGGAACCTGCAACGGCCCGTGCCGGCGTTGTCGATACTACTAATTGAAATATCCACATAAGTAGTCTGTCTCTGCTGTGTTATTAAAAGTGAGAGGCGATTTCGCTTATGTGTTTCACAAAACTTCCTTTGGCACACTGATGGAATAGTGCGTGCCAGGATGATTTCGGTAGCCTGATCCAAATGGATAAACAACGCATCGTTTGACGAAAGTCATGGTGCACATAAAATTTGTTGTCTATATTGAAACTTAAATTATGACTTGCCTATAACTAACATAAAAAATGGTTGGCTTATGACTGCTAATTTCAAGTCGATGATAGTGCTGATTGCCGCAACTATATACGCTGGAAATGTGACTGCGGATAACCAATTACTCGCAGTCTTGCCAGATACGTTGGAGCATTCCGGCAGCCCAAAGGATCTTGTATCCATGGCAGTCAAATACGAACACGCGGAAGGGGTGCCAAAGAATTACGATAAAGCTGTGGCGCTTTATTGCCGTGCTGCCAAGAGCGGCTACCCTGAGGCGCAATATGCTCTTGCATGGATGTACGCAAACGGGCGAGGTGTCAAAAAAGACGATAGCATTGCCGCGCAATTATTTACTATGGCGGCCGACAAAGGGCACGTTTATGCGCGTGAAATGATGCATTACACGTCAATTTCAACAGCCAGCGCATTACCCGACTGTTTGTCGTCTGATAAAACTCTATTCGTTGATGATCGCGCAGAAGCTGCATATCCAAAAGGACTGGTTTTCAATTTGGTACATAAATTGGCACCCCAATATGATGTGGACCCCAAGCTTGCAATGGCGGTTATCTCTGTTGAGTCCGGATTCAATGTGATGGCCAAATCCCCTAAAAATGCGCAGGGTCTGATGCAACTTATTCCGGCAACGGCACAGCGCTTTCGCGTTAAAAATCCTTTTGATGCTGAAGACAACATTAAAGGCGGTTTAGCCTATTTGCGATGGCTTCTGGCCTTTTTCAAGGGAGAAGTAACTTTGGTTGCCGCAGCTTACAACGCAGGAGAAGGTGCGGTAGAGAAATACCGTGGCATACCGCCTTATTCCGAAACACGAAACTACGTCAAAAAAATAACCGCACTCTATAAAAAATCCAACCATCCATATGACCAAAATCTGGTGAAGGCATCGTCAATTTCGGTGGCACATTAGGCTACTGCCAACATTGAAATTCTGTTCAAGTCGCATGCGATGGAAGTGCAGAACTGTTTAGAAAGCTGGATGATACTGGCCGTCTCACGCCGTCTACAACCCACATGCACTTGGTGTTTTCGTCCATTGTTCTCTTAGTTTTTTACGTAATTTTATCGGGTACGCATAGTATTTACTGTGCTCCTACATGTAATGTCAGTTTTCAAAAGTCTTTAGTTGCACCTGTCATTCCGTAAAACGGTGCTTCCATAGCAGCATAAGAACTGCACGAATTAAGGGGAGAAATTATGTCGAATACCAGGAGCAAATTAACCATAACCACTACTGTTATGGGAATTTCTACAATGGCGCTGATCATAGGCAGTATAACTGCTTGCAATAAGGCGCCGACCACCGAAATATTGCTCTCTGAGGCCAAACAGTACCAACAAAAAGGCGACAACAATGCTGCCGTCATCCAACTCAAGAACGTCTTGCAGAAAAACCCGGACGATGTTGAGGCCCGTTATATTTTGGGCACTGTTTACAATGAAAAAGGAGATGCAAATTCGGCTGAGAAAGAAATTCGCAAAGCATTGAGCCTCGGCATGAGTCCAGCCAAAGCATTGCCTGATTTAAGTAAAGCCTTGCTAATGCAAGGGCAGTTTCAAAAGGTGCTGGATGAAACCCTGCAGGTGCAAGGAGTAAAGGCAGATGCTGCAGTTTTGACTTTGCAGGGAAACGCCTATCTTGCGCTGGGCAAGGGCGCTGAGGCCAAAGAGGCATTTGAACTGGCTCTTAAGAATAAGCCGGATTTTCCGGAAGCACTGATCGGGCTGGCCAAATATTCAATAGCAACGCGGGATATGGAGGCCGCAGGGCGCTTCTCCGAGCAGGCGGTAAGTAAAAATCCAACAAGCGCGGAAGCTTGGCTTTTCCAAGGTGATCTGTTGCGGGCACAGGGGAAAATAGAATCTGCACTTGCTGCTTATGATCATGTTCTAAAACTAAAGCCGGGCAATTCTACAGCACATATTTTTAAAGCTAATTTAGAAATCGGACTGCGAAAATTCGATGCGGCAAAAGCAGATATTGATGCTGCGCGAAAATCCATGCCGAATTCTCTTATGGTTTTCTACACTCAGGCACTTCTCGACTATAGCCAGGGAAAGCATGCCGCAGCTCTGGAATCTCTGCAACAGGTACTGCGTGTTGCACCAGAACATATGCCCAGTGTATTGCTGGCTGGTGCCGTTCAGTATGCCCTTGGATCAATGCCGCAAGCAGAAGAACATTTGGATAAGTATTTGGAAAGAGATCCGAAGAATCTCTATGCGCGTAAGCTGCTGGCCTCTACCCTGCTGAAACGCGGTCAAGGAACGAGTGCGCTTACCGTACTTGCTCCGGCACTTAAAGAGGGCCAGCAAGATGCACAATTGTTTGCGCTGGCGGGCGAGATATCGATGCAGACAAAAGATTTCGCCAAGGCGACAGAGTATTTTGAAAGAGCCAGTGCTCTGGCTCCGCAAGTTGCAATGCTTCATACCGCTCTGGGTTTGAGTACCTTGGCAGAAGGCGAGAATAGCCGTGCAGTAGCCGAACTGGAGATGGCAACTCGGCTGGATAAAAAATCGGCTCAATCCGGTATTTTGTTAATCATGACGCATTTGCGCCTCAAAGAATTTGACAAGGCCTTGGCAGCAGCGAAAGTAGTCGAGAAGGAGCAACCTGCCAATCCTTTGGTTCATAATTTAAAAGGCGGGATTTATCTAGGAAAAAAAGATGTTCATAACGCACGCATAAGCTTTGATAAGGCACTGTCTCTTCAGCCGACTTATTTCCCGGCGATCATAAATCTTGCCCAGCTCGACGTCCTGGAAAAAAAGCCGGAAGTCGCTAAAAAACGTTTTGAGGCACTTCTGAAACAAGATAAAAAAAACACGCAAGCCATGACCGCACTGGCTAGCCTGGCTTTATCTCAAAAACAGAAAGAGGAAGCAACGACTTGGCTGGAACGCGCCAGTAACGTGAACCCGGAAGCCCTTGAGCCGGCCATATTGCTGGCAGGGCAATATTTACGTAATGGAGACAAACAGAAAGCCTTGAATCTGGCTAAACAACTTCAGATTACTAATGCCAGAAATCCGGATGTGTTGGATATTCTGGCGCAAACCCAATTTGCTAACGACGATAAGGCTGCTGCGCTGGAAAGCTATAACAAGCTCGCTGTCATTATGCCCAAGTCTGCCCTTGCCCAGTTCCGCATCGCGCAAGTTCTCACTGCAATGAAGGATCTGCCGGGCGCATCGGAGGCGCTGAAAAAAGCATTGTTATTGCAGCCAGACTATTTGGATGCGCAACTCGCCCAAGCTGCGCTGGAAGTGCGCAAAGGAATGCATGAGAAAGCGATCGTAGTTGCACGGCAGATTCAAAAACAACAAGGGGCGTTACCAGTGGGTTATATTTTGGAAGGCGATGTTTTGATGGCGCAAAAAAAGCCTGCATTGGCAGCAAAAGCCTACGAGCAGGCATTTACTCTCAACAAGAACGGCCCGCTAATGATTAAATTGCACGACTCGCTTAAGCAGGCAGGCCAAAACAAGGAAGCAGATTCTCGCGTGGTTCAATGGCTGAAGGAGCATCCGGCCGATACTTCTATGCGCATGTATTTTGGGACTGTTAGCTTGCTAAATCAGCAGAGCAAAGCGGCTATTGAACAATTTCAGGCCATTCTGGAAAAAGACCAAAAAAATGTCAATGCGTTAAATAATCTGGCGCTCGCATATCAGCAAGAAAAAGATCCACAGGCATTGGAATATGCGGAGAAAGCGTATCAGTTGACGACCGATAATCCATCGATCCTGGACACTCTTGGATGGTTATTGGTAGAGCAGGGTAATACAGGCCGTGGCGTACCCTTGTTGCAAAAGGCTGCCGCTTTGGCTCCTCAAGCGCCGGAGGTGCGTTACCACTTTGCAGTTGGATTATTTAAATCAGGCGATAAGGCTGCAGCGCGTAAAGAGCTGCAGCAATTGGTGGACAGCGGCAAGACTTTCTCCAAACTTGATGATGCAAAGGCTTTGCTAAAACAGCTATAAAAAAATGTAATCAGGCAGGATCCATCGATTTTTTGAACCTCTAAAAAATATTTATGTCAGACCCCTTTCGGTAATTTTTACAGCGTCAGTTGTTAACGACCAAACGGTGAAAATAATATGTATTTAGACGAGGAAGTGATTGTTTCCTTCGAATCTCCACACAAACTGCGGGATTTATGTATCCCCGAAGAAGATTCTGATGGCACAGAGGAATATCAAGTCAATGAGCAGCAATTTCATATTCGCATGGCAAACTCAAAAGGTCAGCGTGAAGCAGCTAGTTTATTGATCAAGAAAAAATATGCATGGAGGGGTTATTCGTTTGAGCCATCTCTGGACATTGAGCCCAGTAAAATCACCTTGGTGACAGATACCGATGGCAAGACGGTTGGTACGATGACTCTCTGCCTTGATCTCGATGGCAAGTTACCGGCAGACGAAAATTTTCGCGACAAGCTCGATCAACTGCGGGCAGGAAAACGTAGGTTATGTGAAGCGTCCAGATTGGCAATTGAAAAAGATCTGCCCTATCGCGTTTTTGCCGCGATGATACATATTTCATATATGTATGCACATAATATTCATGGCTTTACAGATTATGTGATCGAGGTTAATCCTCGTCATGCCATGTTTTACAAAAGAATGCTCGGTTTCAAAGACTTGGGGGTAGAGCGAATTTGCACTCGCGTTAATGCCCCTGCAGTTCTGCTGCGGTTGGAATTCGACTACATGAAAGAGCAAATCAAAAAATTCGGTGGTCTGTTTGAGAATCATGGCAATGTCAGATCATTCTATCCATATTTTTTCTCCAAACACGATGAGCCCGGCATTACCAATCGACTGAAGATGGGTAAAACCTAAGAAAGAAATTGGACGTGTTTTAGGAATTTCTTCGGCTTCATCTTTTTTAGCAAAAACAAGCAGCTACATGATCATGCGTCAGCTCATGCTAGTGGTTTGCGCCAGGATGTCAGATTTGATCTGAGTTTTCGTCTTTGGAACAGTCAGGCAATTTTTCTGTGTCATTAGTAGAGACGGATTAATTACTTCTATGAAATAAAATTTTTTTCTATGGCTATGCAAATGACTGATTCTTTTGTCTACGAACAGGCTTTTTCTCGCAATATCGGCTGGGTTACCGCTGAGGAACAGCAAGTTCTTCGACACAAACGAATCGCCATTGCGGGCATGGGAGGAGTAGGCGGGGTTCATCTGCTGACATTGGCGCGCTTGGGAATTGGCGCCTTTCATATTGCCGATTTCGACAAATTTGATATAGCTAATTTCAACCGTCAGGTTGGCGCTACAATTTCCAGCTTGAACAAGCCCAAGGTCGAAGTTTTGGCTGCAATGGCCAAGGACATCAATCCTGAATTGGATATCAGGATTTTCCCGGAAGGTATCAACAAAGATAATTTGCCTGCATTCTTTGCCGGAGTGGACTTGTACGTGGACAGTCTGGATTTTTTTGCTTTTTCAGCACGCCAAGCTACTTTTTCAATTTGTGCGAACCTTCGTATTCCAGCCATTACAGCAGCACCTCTAGGCATGGGAACCGCATTACTGAATTTTTTGCCTGGTCAAATGACTTTTGAAGAATATTTTCAATGGGGCGATCTGCCTGATGACGAAAAAGCCCTACGGTTTTTGCTTGGTCTGGCACCTGCGGGATTGCATGCTTCTTATCTTGTGGACCCGTCAGCAATTAACTTCAAGGAACAACGGGGACCCTCGACTATCATGGGATGTCAATTATGCGCAGGTGCTGCAGCCACTGAAGCGCTCAAAATATTGCTCAAACGCGGGAAGGTTCTTGCCGCACCACATGGTGTTCATTTTGACGCCTACCGCAATAAATTGGTGCATACGTGGCGCCCCGGCGGCAACAAACACCCTCTGCAGCGCTTGGCCATGATGCTGGTTAAACGTCGCCAGGCAGCGAAAAAGAGATGACTATGCGGATTATTGATAGTATTTTGGAAGATATTCTTGATTTGGCGCGATGGGCTCCGAGTGGTGACAATACACAGCCTTGGCGCTTTGAAATCGTCGATGCGCGGCATGTTGTCATACACGGCTTTGATACCCGCGACCATTGTGTGTACGATTTGGATGGGCATCCCAGTCAAATTTCGCTTGGTGCGCTGTTGGAAAGTTTGGCAATCGCCGCCAGCACGCACGGTCTGCATATGTATGCTCAGCGCTGTCTAGCTGCATCTGATACCCATCCGACCTTCGACATTGCATTCGTGCCAGAGCTGAAGCTGGTTCCCGATCCGCTGGCAGATTTCATTCGGCAGCGGAGCGTGCAGCGTCGCCCGATGAGTACGCGCACCCTGACAATTGACGAAAAGTCCGCGTTGGCGGCTTCGCTGCATGATGGCTGCCAGATATTCTGGCTGGAAGGATTCGGCAAGCGTATGGCGACGGCCAGGCTTATGTTTAACAACGCTAAGCTACGTCTTACCATGCCGGAAGCGCATCAAGTACATTGCGCCATTATTGAATGGAACGCGCGTTATAGCGAAGACCGGATACCGGATCAGGCGCTAGGGGTGGATCCAATGACGGCCAAGTTAATGCACTGGATTATGCAGAGTTGGCGCCGTGTCGAATTTTTTAACACGTTTTTGGCGGGCACGGTAGCTCCGCGGCTGCAGATGGATTTGATTCCCGGTCTTGCCTGTGCGGCGCATTTCGTCCTTGTCGCCAATAAACCCCCACAATCGATCGATGACTACGTGGCTACCGGGCGCGCAGTGCAACGGTTCTGGCTTACAGCAACCCAACTGGGTTTGCAGTTACAGCCCGAACTGACACCGTTGATTTTTACCCGCTACGTGCGTGCAGGTAAAGTGTTTTCGAAAACAGAGGGCATGTACGAGCGTGCGCAGGGATTAGCAGCGCAGTTTGCAACTCTGGTTGGCGAAAACAATAGCGCGTGCGCTGTATTCATGGGGCGTATCGGTGCAGGTCCGCCTGCACTGGCGCGCTCGACCAGACGTCCGTTGAAGGATTTGATTATCCGTCACCCTGCATAAATAAATAGCATTAATACAGCTATTGATTACTTTCTGGCGGCGCAATATGCCGATTTCGTGTGGGCCACTTTTGTGTATGTTTGCACGTGATAATTATGACCGTCCGGTTATGATGATGTGAATCAGGGAAGCAGGGCAGATTTTGAACTTCCTCCTGATGGGTCGCAAGTTTTGTGGTAATCACCCGTCAGAACGGATTTTTATTATTGTGTTCTTGCTTCAAATCAGTTGCTGTGCAGCGATTATTCCGCATAGGAACTCCAGCATGAATGTCATATTGTCGTTACCTAGATTGACTGATATTGCATGTTATGGCTGATGGAGCAAGCAATCAAAGCATCGAGAAAACTTCCTTCTGCTCGTTCTTGCGCAAGTACTTACGTCAGTTCGCGGTTTCCGAAGGAAAGTGCACCCGAGTGCAAGCCTTTAATAAACACCGATTCTTGATCCATGCAGCGATCGACTACTCCAACTGACACTAGCGCACTGTAATTTCACTCCGGCTGTATGTGATTTTATCGTCACGTCTTAAAAGACTGCTTTTCACAGCGGTCTTGTTCCGTTCGCCGTTTCAAAATTCAGGCTCTCAAGAATTGCCTATATTGCAATTGCGTTGCAGGTATTTTTCCGCCCTTATTTTTTTGTCGATTTTCTTTACAGTTAAGATTCTTTACGCAGAAAAAATATCATAAGCCTTTGTATTTTAAGGAATAAAAATTCTGGCAAGGATTGTGCTTACTTACCAGTGCAGGAACAGAAAATCTCGATCGGCGGTAATAATTGTTCGGTCTATATTAACCAAATTGAAAGGTAACATCATGAAACCCTTCAGCCGTATTTTTAAACTTCTATTAGCGGCCAGTGCTGTAAGCGCTGCCTTAATAGGCACTCCAGCAATGGCGGGACCTCTTTTTACTGTTGATGAGGGTAGCGTACCCGGAACGACTCCTAATTTGGTGGAGGCAGACCGAATTAGTTTTGAGTACCATGCAATTATTGATCAAACTATAGTTGGAGGCGACGGACTCGCCGGAGCTGGTGATACGTTTATTGAAACTGGATTTCTGACAAAAGCTGCTTTTGGTAGTCCTACAGGCGGTAGCGTTCCATCGCAGCTTAACGCTTTAGGTGGATATAGAATATACGGCCTATTTACCATCACTGGGGAAGCCGATCCATTTGGCGCCACTGGGATTCTGGCTACATTCCAGACGCTTACAATGACGCTATATATCGATCCAGATCAGAACACTATTTTGGGTCTTCCTGTTGCTGGTCCGGTTATACCAGGGGGGGTTACTGGTGATGATTTTGCAATTGCAACTTTCACGCTGAACCTCGGTGAAGCGCATGTTTTTGACAGCCTTGCAAACGGCGACTTTGATACACTTTTGAATTTAACGCTTACTCCGGCCGGGCAATTGTTTTTCGTTTCTCCATCGCCATTCTTTGCATTGGAAAACTTCGGAGGAAATACGCAAACCTTTAATATCACTTCAGGAGACATTACGACCGGTTTTACCGCAATTGCAGACGGCGGGGGACTTGAGCTCTTTATAGCTGCTGTTCCGGAGCCAGCTTCGATTGCACTATTTGGCATCGGTCTTTTAGGTCTGGGGATGTCGAATGGCCGTAAAAACAAAAACCGTACTTAAGCTCTGGTATTGCTCATTAAAACCGCTGATGAAAATCAGCGGTTTTTTGTGCTTATACTTAGAATGAAGACAAGTTTTTCATGAAATTTTTTTCGTTGATGAAAACAATAAAAAGCGAGCGGCGTGTAATCGTAAATATGAAACAGGGATCGATATCGGATGAAAAGATAACGCAAAACTGCACATCAATAGCTAAAAATACGCAGAATCAGGAAAAGCAGGTAAAAAGTCGTGGAATACTTGTGATCAAAAATCAGAGGAGTAAAAATGATGGCTATACGATGACGGATTATTTCTTATATACGAGGATATATTGTTTTGTACGTAGGTCGTCTTATTTACTATTTACTTTTTCGCTCAGTAAAAGCAATGAGCCATGAAAAATGAAAGCGTCGCGTGCTTCATTTATTTACGTGTGATAACACCCAATGCGCTATGCCCGTCTTTACTCTGAGATATGAATTCGCCAAACGCTCATAAGATATATTGAAAAATAGTGATGTTTATTTGATTCTATTTTTTATGGTATTTGTTTTTTGCAAAACACGATGGTGTTTCAAGCCAAAAATCTGTATTCAATGCATTCCAATAACTGCAGGGGGGTATATGCAATGAGATCAGCGCCCCATGAGTGGGGAATCACTTCGCCACAATATCCCCATGCTGCAGCAACAGTATGCATGCCGGCTGCATGCCCAGCCTGAATATCGCGAAGGTCATCGCCTACATACCAGCAGTCCTGCGGTGCGATGTTCAGGCGCCTCGCGGCTTCCAGTAATGGCCCTGGATGTGGTTTTGGTTGCGGCATCGTGTCGCCGGATATCACGCAACCGGCCTCGTGCAAGCCAATTTGACTGATCAAAGGTTCTGTGAAGCGTGCTGCTTTATTGGTTACTATTCCCCAAGCCAGGTTATGTTTGCTTAATCCGTGTATCAAGTCGATTACGCCATCGAATAGTCGACTTTCTACTGATAGCGCTGCTGCGTAATTGTTTAGAAATGTGATTCGTAAGGCTTCGTAGCCTTCATCTTCCGGCTTAAGTCCAAATGCTGCGCCGATTAGCCCCTTTGCTCCCGATGATGCGACCGGACGCAACGTTTCATATGGGGTAGGTGTTAAGCCTTGAGTCGCTCGTAGCAAATTCACCGCAGCAGCCAGATCCGGCGCAGTATCGGCTAAAGTGCCATCGAGATCGAACAGGATAGCGCGCGGGATTGGGGTAATCTTCGTAATCAAGGCAAGTCTATATATGATTCAGCGAGGCTATCGGCGATAGTCGATAGGTATTAGTTAATTGTTTTTTTACAGCGGACGCGTGCACTCCAGCATATAGTTGACGCTAGTGTCATGATTGAGCGAATACAGTTGGTTCACAGGATTGTATGTCAGGCCCTTCATTGCATCGACAGTCATGTTCGAATTTCGGATGAACTGCGAAAGCTCTGCGGGGGTAATGAATTTTGCATACTCATGTGTCCCTTTCGGTAACAGATGCAGCAGATACTCTGCTCCGATAACTGCGAACAGATAGGATTTCAGATTACGATTGAGCGTGGAAAAAAATACGTGACCGCCGGGTTTTACCAAGGTAGCGCAGGCCCGAACGATTGAGGCCGGGTCTGGTACGTGTTCCAGCATTTCCATGCATGTTACAACGTCATATTTGCCAGGCTCTCTTATTGCCAAGTCTTCCGCAGCAATTAATTCGTATTGCACCTTAACGCCAGACTCCAGACTATGTAAGTCGGCAACCTTAAGAGCCTTTTCCGATAAATCAATCCCCGTCACATGGGCGCCTTTATTTGCCATTGACTCTGACAGGATGCCGCCGCCACAACCTATATCGACAACGGTTTTTCCTGACAGCGGTGCGCAACTATTAATCCATTCCAAACGAAGCGGATTAATTGCATGGAGGGGACGAAATTCCGAGCTTGGATCCCACCAGCGGTGAGCGAGGTCACTAAATTTTTTTAGTTCAAGAGGGTCTGCGTTCATAGCCAACATGATAGCTGTAAATGTGTTTTTGCGCAGGGCTTGGAGAATAAATCGGGCAGGTTTTAAGTGCCTAAATCATAAAAAAACCCCGCATTTGCGGGGCTTTGATTGAGCAAAACAGATTACTTGCTACGTGTACCAACAACTTCGATTTCTACGCGACGGTTTTTAGCGCGACCTGCAGCATTTTTATTGCTGGCAACAGGTTGTTTTTCGCCTTTACCTTCAGTGTATACGCGATTGGTTTCGATACCTTTGGAAACCAGATAAGCTTTGACTGCTTCAGCGCGACGAATCGACAGTTTCTGGTTGTAAGCATCAGATCCGATAGAGTCTGTGTGGCCAACGGCAATGATAACTTCCAGATTGATGCCGCCCAATTTCGAAACCAGATCATCCAATTTTGCTTTGCCGTCAGCTTTCAGGACCGACTTGTCAAAATCAAAGAATGCGTCTGCTGCAAAAGTAACTTTTTCCGATGTTGGTGCTGCTGCGACGACGGCAGGAGCAGGAGCAACTGGAGCAGCGGCGACTGGGGCTGCAGCTTGGACGATTTCGCCGTCACAACCAGCAACTGAATCAGCAGGAGTCCAATACCCGGTATGCCAGCACAAACCGAATGGGTTGCGTGCAATTACGCCGCGGCTGTCTTGCACATAAGCGCTATTTGGTGTTTTAGCCTGAATGTCTTGCATGCTTTGTGCAGATGCGGAAATGGACAGGACTGCGGACGCAGCGAAGACGAGTTTTACTAATTTTTTCATATTTTTTCCTCTCGAGTGAGATATCCGCAGATAAACTGCGCTACAAATTTACAACATCTAAAATTGAATTACTACTTACAACAGGTTATCACAGTTGTAAATTAACCATATGCAATAGTCCGGTTTTCATTTTGCCATAGCCTTCACTTAATCGCTTTGTTTGTTAAATTGAATTTAGTGTATTTTTGGTTAGTCGTTGCGATTTCACAACGATAAAATATTCAAATTTCCAACTGGCTAGTTGAATAAATTGCATGATTAAAAGACATTTTTTTTGGATGGGCTAATCCCTATTTAATCGCCTTTCCTTTAACTTGGATGGTTACTCGGCGATTAGGCGCTAGACACTCGATAAATTTTTCACGAGGCAATTTTTTGTCGCAGGTTATTACGGGTTCAGTGGCTCCGGCTCCTGTGGCGCTGATGGCAGAATTGATATTTTTGCTTTTTAGATAGTCAACCAGGTTCGCAGCACGTTTTTCGGATAGCCGGTGATTGTATTTCTCTGCGCCGAGTAAATCGGTATGGCCCGTGATGCGTATCGATTCAATAGCGGCGCAGTATGCAAGCCGTGGCAGCAGGTCCCGATCGACCAGTTCTCTTGCAGCTTTGCTGAGAGCGGCGCTATTAAATTGGAAGGTCTGGTCATTTTCCAGTGTTACCGTGAAGTTGCAGCGGTCGGGCTCTATTGGTGTTGCAGAATCTACTACCGGTGTGTGCGGTACGACAAGGGCAGGGGCGGTCGGTTTCGCAATCGGGAGGCTCAGTTCGCCGTCGCATCCGAGCACTGCATCTGCGGGGAGCCAATGGCCGGTGCGCCAGCAAAGACCGTAGGCGCTGCGCGCCACTGTTCCATTGCTATCTTGCAAATATGCACTGTGGGGCGCTTGGGCTTTAATGTCGGTAGTCTGGGCGCTCGCGCTAATAACTGCTGAGCCAATCGCAAGGCCCAGGGCCAGTTTGATGAACATGCTGCTTCCTTTTTGCGATTACTTCGATCGAATATGTATTCAAACCTAAAAAGCAGCAATCGAGTCGTTGTTACTTCAATAAGTGTATGAATACTTATTCAATCGCATTGATTCAGGTTTCAACATTCGGCGGTATTTAAGCATATTTAATGGCGAAAGGCCGTATTTTCAGGAAAATATGGTGCGGCCACGCCAAGTTTCTTAAAAGCCTTAAAAGCCATGAGAAAACCGCACATGCTAAAATCACCTGTTTACAAGCTTCAACTTCAAGCTGCGCCAGTTGTTGTCGCAATGCCCTAAAAATGGGCATCACATGTTAACCCAGTCAAAAACCAGCCGAATAGCCAATGGATCAGTTCGCCAAAGAAACAATTCCGATTTCCCTTGAAGAAGAGATGCGCAAAAGTTATCTCGATTACGCGATGAGCGTGATCGTCGGACGTGCGTTGCCCGATGTGCGCGACGGCTTGAAGCCCGTACATCGCCGCGTACTGTTTGCCATGCATGAAATGAACAACGTCTGGAACCGCCCTTATGTCAAGTGCGCGCGGGTAGTCGGTGAAGTAATGGGTAAATTTCACCCGCATGGCGATCAGTCAATTTACGATACGCTGGTACGGATGGCCCAGGACTTCTCGCTGCGTTACACGCTGGTTGACGGACAGGGTAATTTCGGTTCGGTCGATGGCGATAATGCCGCCGCGATGCGTTACACCGAATGTCGTCTGGATAAGATAGCCAATGAACTTCTGGCCGATATCGACAAAGATACCGTTGATTTCGTACCCAATTATGACGGCAAGGAAAAAGAGCCGTCGGTATTGCCAACCAAAATTCCGAATCTGTTGATCAACGGTTCTTCCGGGATCGCTGTCGGAATGGCAACCAACATCCCGCCGCACAATATTACCGAAGTCATCAACGGCGCCTTGTACTTGCTGCGCAATGCCGATTGCACCATTGATGAGCTCATAGAGATCATCCCTGCGCCGGATTTTCCGACTGCCGGCATTATTTACGGCGTGTCCGGCGTGCGCGACGGTTATCGTACGGGGCGCGGCCGGGTCGTGATGCGCGCCAAGACGCATTTCGAGGAATTCGGCAAGGAAGGGCGCACCGCACTCATCATCGATGAGTTGCCGTACCAGGTAAACAAAAAGTCTCTTCTCGAGCGCATCGCCGAGCATGTGCGTGACAAGAAACTCGAAGGTATTTCCGATATCCGCGACGAATCCGATAAATCCGGCATGCGGGTAGTGATCGAATTGAAGCGCGGCGAAGTGCCGGAAGTTGTGCTAAACAATCTGTACAAGCAGACCCAGTTGCAAGACACCTTCGGCATGAATATGGTGGCGCTGGTGAACGGCCAGCCGAAGCTGCTGAATTTGAAGGAAATGCTGCAGTGTTTCCTGTCGCATCGGCGCGAAGTCATTACACGCCGCACCGTGTTCGAATTGCGCCGTGCGCGCGAACGCGGGCACGTGCTGGAAGGGCTGGCTGTTGCGCTGGCAAATATTGACGATTTCATTGCCATCATCAAGGCTGCGCCAACGCCGCCGATCGCAAAGCTGGAATTGATGTCGCGTCCTTGGGATTCTTCGGTAGTACGCGAAATGCTGGCGCGCACCGGAGCGGAAAACACCGGCGGCGTCGAGGCGTTCCGGCCAGAAAATTTACCGAAACACTATGGCATTCAGAAAGACGGCTTGTACAAGCTGTCAGACGATCAGGCGCAGGAAATTCTGCAGATGCGTCTGCAACGCCTGACCGGCCTGGAGCAGGACAAGATCGTCAATGAGTACAAGGATGTGATGGCGCAAATCGCCGACTTGCTGGACATTCTGTCCAAGCCGGAACGCGTAACCATCATCATCACCGATGAGCTGAACCTGGCAGTAAATGAATATGGCGAAGGCAGCAAGGATGTGCGGCGCTCCCGCATTGAGCTTAATGCAACCGATCTTGAAACCGAAGACTTGATCACGCCGCAGGATATGGTGGTGACCTTGTCGCATACCGGTTACATGAAGTCGCAGCCGGTGTCTGAATATCGGGCTCAAAAGCGTGGCGGTCGCGGCAAGCAGGCCATGGCCACCAAGGAAGACGACTGGATCGACCAGCTTTTCATTGCCAATACCCACGATTACATCCTGTGTTTTTCCAACCGCGGCCGTTTGTACTGGCTCAAGGTGTGGGAAGTGCCGCAAGGCTCGCGCAATTCGCGTGGCAAGCCGATTGTCAACATGTTCCCGCTGCAGGAAGGCGAGAAAATCACTGTAGTGTTGCCGGTGTCGGGTGAAAACCGGACTTTCCCTGAAGATCGTTATATCTTCATGGCGACCAGCCTCGGCACTGTCAAAAAGACTCCTTTGCACGATTTCAAGAATCCGCGCAAGGCCGGCATCATTGCGGTCGACCTTGACGATGGCGATTTCCTGATCGGCGCTGCTCTGACCGATGGCAAGCACGATGTGATGCTGTTTTCCGATTCAGGCAAGGCAGTGCGGTTTGACGAAAACGATGTGCGCCCGATGGGCCGTACCGCACGCGGCGTGCGTGGCATGAACATGGAAGAAGGGCAGCAAGTGATTGCGCTGCTGGTCGCTGAAAACGATCAGCAAAGTGTCCTGACCGCGACCGAAAACGGTTTCGGCAAGCGCACGCCGATTCATGAATACACGCGTCACGGTCGCGGCACCAAGGGGATGATTGCGATCCAGACCAGCGAGCGTAACGGCAAGGTCGTGGCGGCCACTCTGGTTGAATCCAGCGATGAAATCATGCTGATTACCACCGGCGGTGTCTTGATCCGCACCCGGGTTGCCGAAATTCGCGAAATGGGCCGTGCAACGCAGGGCGTAACGCTGATTGCCGTCGAAGACGGCACCAAGCTCAGCGGCTTGCAACGCATCGTGGAAACCGATGTCGAAAGCGATATCGATGGGGAGGAGGCAGAAGAAGCATGACGCGCATCTATAATTTTTCCGCCGGTCCGGCGGTGTTGCCGGAAGAAGTGCTGCAGCAGGCCGCTGCTGAAATGCTCGATTGGCACGGTAGCGGCATGTCGGTGATGGAAATGAGCCATCGCGGCAAGGAATTCATGTCGATCCTCGAAGCTGCCGAGCGCGATCTGCGCGAATTGCTCGCGGTGCCGGAGAACTACCGGATTCTGTTCATGCAGGGTGGGGCGATTGCCCAAAACGCGATCATTCCGATGAATCTGCTCGGTCGCAAGCCGCAGCCTGCGACCGCGGACTACATCAATAGCGGTTCCTGGTCTGTCAAATCGATCAAGGAGGCGAAAAAATATTGCAACGTCAATGTTGCGGCTTCCTCCGAAGCCTGCCATTTTTCGACGATTCCTGCACGCGACGCCTGGCGCCTGTCGGAAAATGCCGCCTACGTGCATATTTGCAGCAATGAAACCATCGATGGCGTTGAATTTCAGTTCGCGCCCGAAGTTGCCGATGCCACCGCCGGCGCGCCGCTGGTGGCCGACATGTCGTCCAACCTCTTGTCACGCGTGATCGATGTATCGAAGTACGGCGTCATTTATGGCGGCGCGCAAAAAAACATCGGTCCGGCCGGCTTGACCATCGTCATCGTGCGCGAAGATTTGATCGGTCATGCGCTGCCGTTTTGCCCTTCCGCGTTCGACTGGAAGCTGGTAGCCGACAACCATTCGATGTACAACACGCCGCCGACGTATGCGATCTACATCGCCGGCCTGGTGTTCCAGTGGCTCAAGCGCCAAGGTGGCGTGGCCGTGATCGAGCAGCGCAATATCGCCAAAGCCACTTTGCTGTATGACACTCTCGATGCCAGCAATTTTTACAGCAATAAAATTGCCCACGAATGCCGGTCCCGGATGAACATCCCGTTTTCACTGCGCGACGAGACGCTCAATGAAGCTTTTCTGGCGGGCGCTAAGGCATGTGGCTTGCTGCAGCTCAAGGGGCATAAATCAGTTGGCGGCATGCGGGCTTCGATTTATAACGCCATGCCGCTCGAAGGTGTTCAGGCCTTGGTTGCCTATATGAAACAATTCGAGAGCCAGCACGCGTAGCCGCAATCGGACGATTGTGCGCACCACCGCACCACACAAGAAATTATGAACCAAGATAAACTTCAGCCGCTGCGCGTGCAAATCGACGCGATTGATCAGCAGATTCTGGAATTGCTAAACCAGCGGGCCCGTCTGGCGCAGGAAGTCGGCCATGTGAAAGCCGAAACCAATGCACCGGTATTCCGTCCTGAACGCGAAGCACAGGTTTTGCGCCGGGTCGCCGAGCGTAATCCCGGTCCGTTGTTCGGTCCCGATGTGCAAACCATCTTTCGCGAAATCATGTCGTCTTGCCGGGCGCTGGAGAATCGCGTCACTGTCGCCTTTCTGGGTCCGGTCGGCACCTTTACCGAGCAGGCGGTATACCAGCAATTCGGCCGCGCAGTCCAAGGCCTGCCGTGTCCGTCGATCGATGAAGTGTTCCGTGCTGCGGAAGCGGGCACCGCCGATTTCGGCGTGGTGCCGGTCGAGAACTCGTCCGAAGGCGCAATCAACCGCACGCTCGACTTATTGCTGCAAACCACGCTTTCGATCAGTGGCGAGGTATCGATTCCTGTCCATCACAGCCTGATGTCACTGAGCGGGACAATGGAAGGAGTGGTGCGGATTTGCGCCCATTCGCAGGCGCTGGCGCAGTGTCAGGTATGGTTGAACCAGAATTACCCGAACATCGAACGCCACGCAGTCGCCTCCAACGGCGAAGCCGCGCGTCTGGCGTCGGAGCAGCCGACTACCGCAGCCATTGCCAGCGAGATCGCCGGCCAGCAATACGGCTTACAAATTGTCAATGCGCATATTCAGGACGATCCGCACAACCGCACCCGCTTCGCGGTGATCGGCCGCTTGCAAACCACTCCCAGCGGGCGCGACCAAACCTCACTGGTATTGTCGGTGCCGAACCAGGCGGGCGCTGTCTATAATTTGCTGGCTCCGCTAGCCAGGCACGGCGTATCGATGACACGCTTTGAATCGCGCCCGGCCCGCATGGGTACCTGGGAATATTATTTCTACGTCGATATCGAAGGTCATCAGCAAGATGACAAAGTGGCTCGTGCGTTGACCGAGCTGAAACAAAATGCAGCCTTTTTCAAGGTGCTGGGTTCTTATCCTTTTTGCGCTTGAAATCATTCATTCCGGAGTCAACGATGTCCATACAGTACGGTCCTGATTATGTGCGTGCCCTTGCCCCTTACCAGGGCGGCAAGCCGATCGCCGAAGTCGCGCGCGAGTTCGGTCTGGACGAAGCCAAAATCACCAAGCTGGCTTCCAATGAAAATCCGCTCGGCATGCCGCCGTCCGCGCGCCAGGCGATGCTCGATGCGGTTGCCGATATCGGCCGCTATCCGGATGCCAACGGTTTCGACCTGAAGGCTGCGATTACCGCAAAATACAATGTGCCCCAGGAATGGATCACGCTCGGCAACGGTAGCAACGACATTCTGGAACTGGCAGCGCATGCTTTCGTGCAACCGGGACAGGCGGTGCTGTATGCGCAGTATTCGTTTCTGGTGTACGCGCTGGCGGCGCAGGCGGTGGGCGCGCGCGCGATCGTGGTTCCGGCCCAGGATTACGGCCACGATCTGAACGCCATGGCGCAAGCGATCACGCCTGACACCAAACTGATCTTTATCGCCAATCCCAACAATCCGACCGGCACCTTCCTGCCTGCCGCCGCCATCGAAGCCTTCCTGAAAGTAGTGCCGCCGCAGGTAGTAGTCGTGCTGGACGAGGCTTACAACGAATACCTGGCGCCGGAATTTCAATACGAATCGACCGAGTGGGTGCGGACTTATCCCAATCTTCTGGTGTCGCGCACGCTCTCGAAAGCGTATGGATTGGCGGGCTTGCGGGTAGGATTCGGAATTGCGCAGCCGGCGGTCACCGATTTGCTCAACCGTATCCGGCAACCGTTCAATGTCAATTCGCTGGCGCAGGCAGCGGCCATTGCCGCACTGGGCGATACCGAATTCCTGCAAAAAAGCGCGGCCCTGAATGCCGCCGGTTATCTGCAACTGACAGAGTTTTTCGATGCGGCCGGGCTGGAATACGTGCGGTCTTTCGGCAACTTCGTGCTGGTTAAGGTCGGCAGCGATGACAATGCCGGTGCCCGCGTCAATCTGGCCCTGCTCAAGCGCGGCGTGATCGTGCGTCCGGTCGGCAACTACGGTTTGCCGCAATGGTTGCGTATCTCGATTGGCTTGCCGCAAGAAAATGCCATTTTCATCGATGCGCTGCGCAGCGTGCTGAAAACCGAGGTGGCTGCGGCCTGACCAATGCAGCAGCACCAGGCAGCAGCGCGAGTGCGCATGCACTGCGTTTATTGGATATATACTGACTAGCGTATTTTTATAGTGCGCATATATCTGTGCGGAAATATTGGGGTTTTTAGTGATACTCCTGTTATTTTGCAATCTGAGAAACGGGAAGGGGAATCGGCATTAACGCCTGATTCCCCTTCGTTGGCATAGACCCCTGAATTAGAGTCATTCCCGTGTTCAAGAAAATCGTTATTTTCGGTGTTGGCTTGATCGGCGGCTCATTTGCGCTGGCGCAAAAAAAGGCCGCTGCCGCAACGCAGATTGTCGGCGTGGGCCGCACCGCCGCACCGCTGGAACGCGCAATCGCGCTGGGCATCATCGATAGCGCCAGCAGTGCCGAATCCGATGCGCTGGCAAGCTGCCTGCGGGACGCCGACCTGATCCTGATCGCGACGCCGGTAGCCCAAACCGAAGCGATTTTGCGTGTCATCGCGCCGCATTTGCAGGTGGGCACCATCGTTACCGACGCCGGCAGTACCAAAACCGATGTGGTGTCGGCAGCGCGGCGCGCACTGGGCGTCAAGGTCGCGCAGTTCGTGCCGGGCCATCCGATTGCCGGACGCGAGAAAAACGGACCGGAAGCGGCGCTGGCCGACTTGTACGTCGGCAAGAAAGTGGTGCTCACGCCGCTGGTCGAGAATGCGCCGGACGACGTGGCCCGGGTGGCTGCCGCCTGGCAACAATGCGGCGCGATCATCCATCAGCTCACGCCGGAACAGCACGACCGCGTATTCGCTTCGGTTAGTCATTTGCCGCATCTGCTGGCATATGCGCTGGTTGACGATATTGCACGCAAGCCACATGCGGACCTGTTGTTTCAGTATGCAGCCAGCGGTTTTCGCGATTTCACCCGGATTGCCGGTTCTTCTCCTGAAATGTGGCGCGATATCGCGTTGGCCAATCAGACTGCGCTGCTGGGCGAGCTCGATGCCTACCTGGCGCAACTGACGCAGTTGCGCAGCGCTTTGGCGCAGGGCGACGGCAGCGCCATGGAAGCCATCTTTGCCAATGCGCAACAAGCGCGGCAGCGCTGGGCTGCATCGATAGAAACGGCAGAAAAACAACAGCAGGAAGGCGGCGACTAATATGAAGCACATCCCCATGCAAAAACAGCACCCCAAACATTATCCGCATCATCTGGATCTGGCACCGGCGATGCGCGCGCACGGCACGGTGCGGCTGCCCGGCTCTAAAAGCATTTCCAATCGGACCCTGCTGCTGGGAGCGCTGGCCGGCGGCACCACCCGGATACTGGATTTGCTGGCGTCGGACGACACTTTCGTAATGCTGAATGCGCTGCAACAGCTGGGCGTGCGCTGGGAGCAGCAGGATGCAACCCAAAACTACACGGTGCACGGCGTTGACGGCATTCCTCCGGTGCATCAGGCCGACCTGTTCATGGGCAATGCCGGCACTGCGATTCGTCCGCTGACCGCCGCACTGGCGGTGATCGGCGGCGACTATACGCTGCACGGCGTGGCGCGCATGCATGAACGCCCGATTGGCGATCTGGTCGATGCGCTCAATGCAATCGGTGCGCGCATCAGCTACACCGGCGTGGCCGGTTTCCCGCCGCTGCACATCCAGCGCGGCCATATCGATGCCCGGCACATGCGCGTGCGCGGCAACGTTTCCAGCCAGTTCCTGACCGCATTGCTGATGGCTTCGCCTTTTATCGCGCGCGAACATGCGCTCACCATCGAAGTCGTCGGCGAACTGATTTCCCGGCCCTATATCGAAATCACCCTGAATCTGATGCAGCGCTTCGGGGTTCTGGTCGAGCGCGACGGTTGGCAAGCGTTTGTCGTGGCGCCCGGTCAGCATTACCAAAGCCCGGGCACGATCGGGGTTGAAGGCGATGCCTCGTCGGCGTCGTATTTTCTGGCAGCGGGCGCGATTGCCGGCGGCCCGGTACGCGTCGAAGGGGTTGGCAGTTCCAGCATTCAGGGCGACGTGCGTTTTGTCGAAGCGTTGCAGCAGATGGGCGCAACCATCCGGATGGGGGAAAACTGGATCGAGGCAGAATCGAATGGCGTGTTAAAGGCAATTGACGCCGATTTCAACCATATACCGGACGCCGCGATGACGATCGCAGTCGCTGCACTGTACGCGGACGGCCCCAGCATCTTGCGCAATATCGGCAGCTGGCGCGTCAAGGAAACCGATCGCATTAGCGCGATGGCGACCGAATTGCGCAAAGTCGGCGCGCTGGTGGAAGAGGGAGAGGATTATTTGCGGGTGACGCCGCCGGCGCAGATACAGGCTGCCACCATCGATACTTACGACGACCACCGGATGGCGATGTGCTTTTCGCTGGCGACCCTGCACGGCGCGGTCCGCAGCGGCGCCGCGATGCGCATCAATGACCCGAAATGCGTGGCCAAAACCTTTCCCGAGTATTTCGAGGCTTTCGCCAGCATCGCGCACAATGATTTGTTCTGATGCGCCCGGCGCACGCAAACCGTTTTTTGGCGCAATGTATCTGCAATAGCCAGTATTAATAATGCCGCAATTGATATATGCGGAAACGGCATGTTTTTCGTATATACCCCCTTAAATAGGAAATTTAATGACTCAGCCGCACGTTCCCGTAATCACCATCGATGGCCCTACCGCTTCCGGGAAAGGCACGGTCGCGCAACGTGTGGCGCAGCAACTCGGTTGGCATTATCTGGATTCCGGCGCACTGTATCGGCTCACCGCATTGTCTGCATTGCGCAGCAATACGGCGTTGTCGGATCAAGAGCGGATAGCCGCGCTGGCAGCGGCGTTGCCGTGCAGTTTCAGCGGCGCTGTGGTGCGCTTGTCCGGCATCGACGTCACCGATGCGATCCGTGCCGAGGAAGTCGGCAATGCGGCATCGAAAATCGCTGCGCTGCCTGCGGTGCGGCAGGCATTGGTCGGCCTGCAACTGGGCTTTCGGCAGCCTCCCGGCTTGGTGGCGGACGGCCGCGATATGGGCACCGTAATTTTCCCAGATGCATCATTAAAGATCTTTTTAACCGCCAGTGTGGAGGCACGTGCGCAAAGGCGGTATAAGCAATTGATTGACAAGGGTTTTTCTGCTAGTATTACCGACCTCTCGAAGGACTTGAACGAACGTGACGCACGCGATGCACAGCGCGCCACATCACCGCTCAAGCCTGCGGAAGGTGCATTTTTGCTCGATACCTCGTACATGAATGCGGATCAGGCGGTGTCGCAAGTGCTGCGCTGGCATGCGCAGATTGCAGCGGCATGACGTGCGCCTGAAATGTTTTTGATGCGCTTTTGTAATTTTTGTAGTGCCGTTGGTGCCGTTCACGACGATGTTGTCAGGTTGTGTGCGGTGTTGATAAACCTAACCCAGTTTAAGTCGCCTGTCGCGACCCCTGCTGGATAACATGTAAAAAACCTATGACTACTGCTACAACCTCCACCGAATCCACTGGAATGGAAAGTTTTGCCGCCCTGTTCGAGGAATCGCTGTCCCGTCAGGACATGCGTTCCGGCGAAGTGATTTCTGCTGAAGTCGTGCGCCTTGACCATAACTTCGTCATCGTCAACGCCGGCCTGAAATCCGAAGCCTTCATCCCTGTTGAAGAATTCAAAAACGATCAAGGCGAACTCGAAGTCAAGGTTGGCGACTTCGTTTCGGTTGCGATCGAATCCCTCGAAAACGGCTTTGGCGACACCATCTTGTCGCGCGACAAGGCAAAACGTCTGGCCTCGTGGCTCGCGCTTGAAAAAGCGATGGAATCCGGCGAAATCGTAGTCGGTACAGTCAATGGCAAAGTCAAGGGCGGCCTGACCGTTCTGACCAACGGCATCCGCGCTTTCCTGCCGGGTTCGCTGGTTGATACCCGTCCGGTCAAGGACACCACGCCATTCGAAGGCAAAACGCTCGAATTCAAGGTCATCAAGCTCGATCGCAAACGCAACAACGTCGTGCTGTCACGCCGTGCGGTAATCGAAGCGTCGATGGGCGAAGAGCGCCAGAAGCTGATGGAAACCCTGAAAGAAGGCACCATCGTCAACGGCGTGGTCAAGAACATCACCGACTATGGCGCGTTCGTGGATCTGGGCGGCATCGATGGCTTGCTGCACATCACCGACCTGGCATGGCGTCGTGTGCGTCACCCGTCCGAAGTACTGACAGTCGGTCAAGAGATCACTGCAAAAGTACTGAAATACGATCAAGAGAAAAACCGTGTCTCGCTGGGCGTCAAGCAACTGGGCGACGATCCTTGGACCGGTCTGTCACGTCGTTATCCGCAAAGCACACGTCTGTTCGGTAAAGTCACCAATCTGACCGACTATGGCGCGTTCGTTGAAGTCGAGCAAGGCATCGAAGGCCTGGTTCACGTGTCCGAAATGGACTGGACCAACAAGAACGTGGCTCCGAACAAAGTCGTCCAATTGGGCGATGAAGTCGAAGTCATGGTGCTGGAAATCGACGAAGAGCGTCGCCGCATCAGCCTCGGTATGAAGCAGTGCAAATCCAATCCTTGGGATGATTTCGCAATCACCCACAAGAAAGGTGACAAAGTTCGCGGCGCGATCAAATCGATTACCGACTTCGGCGTCTTCATCGGCCTGGCCGGCAACATCGACGGTCTGGTGCATTTGTCCGACCTGTCCTGGACCGAAACCGGCGAAGAAGCAGTACGTCGCTTCAAGAAAGGCGACGAACTGGAAGCCATCGTGTTGGCGATCGATGTCGAACGCGAACGCGTTTCCCTGGGCGTCAAGCAGCTCGAAGGCGATCCGTTCAACAACTTCGCTGCAATGAACGACAAAGGCTCCCTGGTAACAGGTACAGTCAAGTCGGTCGAGCCTAAAGGCGCAGTGATCCAGTTGTCCGAAGAAGTCGAAGGCTATCTGCGTGCTTCCGAAATCTCGCGCGACCGCGTTGAAGATGCCGGTACGCACCTGAAAGTTGGCGACACTGTTGAAGCAATGGTGTTGAACATTGACCGTAAAGCCCGTGGTATCCAATTGTCGATCAAAGCGAAAGACAATGTAGAAACCCAGGAAGCGATGCAGAAGATGGCAACAACTGACAACAATGCAGCATCCGGCACTACCAGCCTGGGCGCGTTGTTGAAAGCCAAGTTCGACAACAAGAACTGATTGTCGGTCGGTAAATGACAAAGTCGGAATTGATTGCACGTTTGGCCGAGCGTTATCCGCAGCTGGTTGCCAAGGATGCGGATTACGCGGTCAAGACCATTCTCGATGCAATGGTCGATGCTCTGACAACCGGTCAGCGCATCGAAATCCGGGGTTTCGGCAGCTTTGCGCTGAATAGCCGGCCGCCACGCATCGGGCGCAATCCGAAGTCCGGTGACCAGGTGATGGTCCCCGAAAAGCGGGTGCCGCATTTCAAGCCGGGCAAGCAATTGCGCGAGCGGGTGGATGCGATGGTGGGACAACCGATCAGTGAAGACTGAGTCATTTACAGAAAAATCGAAACGGCGTCTACGGATGCCGTTTTTTTTCACGTACAATTTCGCATTGTCTTGCCGGCTACGCGGTTCTCGCGTGGTCAGGCATATTTTGGGAGCAATGCAATGAAGCTCATTTTCCGAATAATTGCGGGTCTGTTGTTTATCGTTTTTTTCGGATTTGCACTGAAGAATACGCAGGAAGTCGCATTGCGATTTTTTCTCGATTATGAAATGCGAGCGCCTTTGGTATTGATGTTGCTGGCTTTTTTCGTCAGCGGCGCTATTTTCGGCGTATTTGCAATGATTCCCACGGTATTGCGCCAACGCCGCGATGTCGCCAATTACAGAAAAACACTCGCCAAGCTGGAAAAAGAGGGAGCGTTGCGGGAGCAATCGCGCAATCAGCCGCCGCAACCGGACGGCGTGCTGGGCCGTTGAGCTATGACAAGATCGAACTTACATGGAATTTGAAATCTGGTGGTTGCTCGGGATACCGGTTTTTTTCGGCTTGGGCTGGATTGCCGCGCGTGTGGACATCAAGCAATTACTGTCGGAATCGCGCAGTTTGCCCAGCGGTTACTTCAAAGGCTTGAACTTTCTGCTTAACGAGCAGCCAGATAAGGCAATTGATGCATTCATCGAAATCGTTAAGCTCGATCCGGAAACCGTCGAATTGCATTTTGCGCTGGGCAGCCTGTTTCGCCGGCGCGGCGAAACCGAACGAGCGATCCGGATGCATCAGAATTTGCTAGCGCGCCCGGACTTGCCGCAAGACCATCGCTTGCAGGCACTGTTCGAGCTGGGCCAGGATTACTTGAAAGCGGGCTTGTTGGATCGGGCAGAGGAAACCTTTAACCAATTGCTGGAAACATCCTATGGCGCGCAAGCGCAGCGCGCATTGCTGGAGATTTTTCAGCGCGAAAAGGAATGGCCGCGCGCAATCGAAGCGGCGCAGGGTTTGCAGCAGTCCGGTGCCGGTGGCAGGCAAAAGGAAATCGCCCAGTTTTACTGCGAAATGGCGCAGGACGAGCTGGTACATACCCATCCGGACGCCGCGCTGGTCTTGCTGGAAAAAGCATTGGCGACCGACCGCAAAAACGTGCGCGCGACCTTGCTGATCGGCGATGTCGCGCAAGCCAAAGGCGATCTCGAAGGGGCATTGCTGGCCTGGCGCCGGGTCGAGCAGCAGAGCGTGCCGCATGTGGCGCTGGTCGCGCAGCGCCTGATGGATGGATATCGCAGTGTCGGGCGGGCCGAAGAGGGCGTCAATCTATTGAAGTTCTATCTGGCCGAAGCGCCGTCGATCGATTTGCTGGAAGTGGTTTTCCAGGCGGTATTCGAGCTGCAGGGGGTGGAAGCCGCCAAGCAACTGGCCAGCGACGAGTTGCGGCGCACTCCGACCTTGCTCGGTCTGGATAAATTGCTCGATGCCCGCCTGATGGATGCGCGGCCGGAAGTGCAGCCCGAACTATCGATGGTCAAGCATCTGGTGCATGGATATGCGCAAAAGCTGGCGCGCTATCAATGCAGCCATTGCGGCTTCAAGGCGCGCCAATTTTATTGGCAGTGTCCGGGCTGCAATCGCTGGGAAACCTACCCGCCGCGCCGCACTGAAGAACTTAACGTAATGAATTGAGCGGCAGCGTGACGGCAGGCGCTCGTTCGGCAGTGCAGCAGCCCAGCAGCCCAGCTGCCCAGCTGCCTCAAGATTATTTGATTGTTGTCCAGTATGGCCAAAAATACCTGAATTTCCGCTGAATATTATTGGCCATTTATTAATACATAGAGCAGTATAATTTTTGAAGACGGACCCGCCATTGATGACGGCGAGTAGTCGGCACGACAGAACGCCTGTCGTTACAATCCCGACTTGCCGCATCAAATATGCCATTGACCCCTACCAGCGCACTTTATGAAAATTACGATTATCGGCACCGGCTATGTTGGCCTCGTCACCGGCGCCTGTCTGGCCGAACTCGGCAATGATGTTTTTTGTCTGGATCTCGATGCCGGCAAAATTGCCATTTTGAATGGCGGCGGGATTCCAATCCATGAACCGGGCTTGGCGGAAGTCGTGGCGCGCAACCGCGCGTCCGGCCGCCTGCAGTTTTCCACCGATGTCGCAGCCAGCGTCGCTCATGGCGACATTCAGTTTATCGCGGTAGGGACGCCGCCCGATGAAGATGGCTCTGCCGATTTGCAGTACGTGCTGGCCGCAGCGCGCAATATCGGCCGTTTCATGACGGGATTCAAGGTCATCGTTGACAAATCCACGGTGCCGGTGGGCACTGCAGAAAAAGTTGCTGCCGCGCTGCGGCAAGCGCTTGCCGCGCGCCAGCTGGAAACGGATTTTTCGGTGGTTTCCAATCCCGAGTTCCTGAAGGAAGGTGCGGCCGTCGAAGATTTCATGCGGCCCGACCGTATCGTCATCGGTTGCGATGCTACGCCGCAAGGGCAGCGGGCGCGTGCGATGATGAAATCGCTGTATGCACCGTTCAATCGCAATCACGAACGCACGTTCTGGATGGATGTGCGCTCTGCCGAATTCACCAAATATGCTGCCAACGCAATGCTGGCAACGCGCATTTCGTTCATGAACGAACTTGCCAACCTGGCCGACAAAGTGGGCGTGGATATCGAAGCGGTACGGCACGGCATCGGTTCCGATCCCCGTATCGGCCATAGCTTCCTGTATGCGGGCTGCGGTTACGGCGGCTCGTGTTTTCCAAAAGATGTGCAGGCGCTGGAGCGCACTGCGCAGGAATTCTCGCAGGAATTGCTGATCCTGCGCGCGGTGGAAGCGGTCAACCACAACCAGAAGCACGTGCTGGGGCAAAAGATCGTGTCCCGCTTTGGAGAAAATCTGGCAGGCAGGCATTTCGCCGTTTGGGGGCTCGCGTTCAAGCCCAATACCGACGATATGCGCGAAGCATCGTCACGCGTGCTGCTGGGCGAACTGATCCGGCGCGGCGCTACAGTGGCGGTATACGATCCGGTGGCGATGCCGGAAGCCCGGCGCGTGTTGGCGCAGGATTTTGCCGCCATCCCGGACGCAATGGCGCGGATTCGCTTCGCCGACGATCCGATGGATGCGCTGAATGCCGCGCAGGCACTGGTCATCCTGACCGAGTGGAAAGCTTTTCGCAGCCCTGATTTCGAGCAGCTCAAGTCACGCTTGCAAGCACCGGTGATTTTTGATGGCCGCAATTTGTATGAGCCCAGTGTCATGGTGCAAGCCGGCATCGAGTATCACGGCATCGGACGTTCGGTGTTGACCGCGACAGGAGCGCTGTCGTGATGCCGCCCGCACTCGGAACAATGCCGAATGCGTCGCGGATTCTGGTGGTCGGCGATGTGATGCTGGACCGTTACTGGTTCGGCGACGTCCACCGGATATCGCCGGAAGCGCCGGTGCCGGTGGTGCATGTGGCGAAAAGCGAAGAGCGGCTGGGCGGTGCGGCCAACGTGGCACGCAATATAGCGGCCTTGGGCGCAAACGCAGGCTTGCTGGGCGTGGTGGGGCAGGATGAGGCGGGCGATGCGATTGTGCGGCTGCTGGACGCTTCTGCGATCCGCCACTATCTGCAGCGCGATGCAGCGACTTCGACCATCGTCAAATTGCGCGTGATCGGCCGTCAGCAACAATTGCTGCGTATTGATTTCGAGCAAGCACCTGCCGATGATGCGTTACGCAACAAGCTGGCCCGATTCGATGCATTGTTGCCGGAATACGATATTGTCGTGTTGTCCGACTATGCGAAAGGGGGCTTGGTCGATGTGGCCGCAATGATCCATTTGGCACGGCAAGCCGGCAAAACGGTTTTGGTCGATCCGAAAGGCGAGGATTTTTCACGTTATGCGGGGGCCTCGATCTTGACGCCCAATAAGGCTGAGTTCCGCGCCATTGTGGGCTCCTGGAGCAGCGAGGAAGAACTGACCGCCAAAGCCCAGCAATTGCGCGCTGCGCTGCAACTGGACGCGCTATTGCTGACCCGCTCCGAAGAAGGCATGACTCTTTATTCGGAGCAAGGCGTTGCGCATGCGCCGACGATGGCGCGCGAAGTGTATGACGTTTCGGGCGCCGGAGACACCGTCATCGCCACCTTGGCCGTCATGCTGAGCGCCGGCTTGCCGCTGGAGCAGGCGGCGTCGTATGCCAATCGTGCCGGCGGCATCGTGGTCGGCAAGCTCGGCACAGCCACTGTTTCGATGGAAGAATTGATGAATCAGCATTGACGGCTACAGCAATTTGTTGCTTTTTTTTAATCGACTTGTTGTATAGTTTCCAAGGCCGCTGGGAAGGACTTATCACCAGCGCAATTTCGATTGCTTTATCATCATCAGCCTACTGAAAAGGAATGAAATGTTCAAAAAATTATTGTTGGGTGTCGCTGGTTTGATCGCAACCATGAGCTTTGCATTCGCGCAAGTTGACGTCAACAAGGCAGATCAGGCGGCATTGGATGGCATTAAGGGTATTGGGCCAGCTGTTTCCAAAACTATTCTGGACGAGCGTAAAAAAGGCGGGGATTTCAAGGATTGGTCTGATTTTGAAAAACGCGTCAAAGGCATTGGCGAAAAAAATTCCACCAAGTTGTCGCAAGCGGGATTAACGGTTAATGGCAAGGCCAAACCGGATGCGCCGGCAGCAGTCAAGGCCGACAAGAAGGTAAAATCCGCTGCGGAACCGAAAGCAGCGGCATCCGCAACCGCACCCGGTGCGCTAGCGGTTCCTGCAACAGCGCCCGCCAGCAAAGATAAAAAAACCACGCCGTAACTGGGCTCCAGGCACACTGGAAACCCGCTCAACAGCCCCGCATACGCAAGTTGCGGGGCTTTTTGCTGGTGCGCGCCGATTTGGCATATGCAGCACGCACGGGCGTGACTCGGATTAAAATACAGGTTTGCTGATGCAACAGACTGGAAACCATGTCTTACCAGACCATAGAAGATACGATAGGTAATACCCCTTTAGTTGCCCTGCGAAAGATCGCAGGTGCCGATACAGCACGTAGAAACAACGTCATCCTGGGCAAGATGGAAGGCAATAACCCGGCCGGATCGGTTAAGGATAGGGCCGCCTTGTCGATGATTAAGGGCGCAGAGACCCGCGGCGAGATCAAGCCCGGCGATACCCTGATCGAAGCCACTAGCGGCAATACCGGAATTGCGCTTGCGATGGCGGCATCCTTGCGCGGTTATAAGATGATTTTGCTGATGCCGGAAAACCTGAGCATGGAGCGCCGTCAAAGCATGTCTGCTTACGGGGCGCAACTGGTGCTCACGCCGAAGATCGGCGGCATGGAATACGCCAGGGATCTGGCGCTGCAAATGCAGAAAGAGGGGAAGGGGATCATCCTCGATCAGTTTTCCAATCCGGATAATCCGCGTGCTCATTATGAAACTACCGGGCCCGAAATATGGCGCGACACCCAAGGCCGCGTGACGCACTTTGTGAGCGCAATGGGTACCACGGGCACCATCATGGGTGTGTCGCACTATTTGAAGCAACAAAACGACGCGGTGCAGATTGTTGGCGCACAGCCGGAAGAAGGTTCGCAGATTCCGGGAATCCGTAAATGGCCGGAAGCTTATATGCCCAAAATTTACGACAAATCCCGGGTTGATCAGATTGAGTCGGTAAGCCAGGCCGCAGCCGAACACATGGCAAGGCGACTGGCTATCGAAGAAGGAATTTTCTGCGGCATCTCTGCCGCGGGCGCTTGCGAAGTTGCGCTGCGGGTTTCTCAAACGGTAGAGAACGCGACCATCGTTTTTATCGTATGTGATCGCGGTGACCGGTATCTCTCAACCGGTGTCTTCCCCGCCTGATTTTTCTTGGTATTCCCTGTCGCAGGACTGCCAGCATCTCAGTCCTGCGATCATGCGCGCGCCGTGCCCATGCGATCGCGGATTATGACTCTGCGACTTCTTTTGGTTTGAACTGCTTGTCGCTGATCCGGAACTTGTTACGGCGATCGCCCATCAGGTAGCGCAGATCGTGAATGCTCAAATCGCTTACTTCGTGCATTCTGATCAAAAGCGAAGCGCCAACTGGCAATCTGCGATGGCGAATCTTGCTAATGACGGGAGGTGCAACTTCCAGCGCCCGCGAAAGTGCAGCATCATTTTTCAGGTGTAATTTTTCGATCAGGGTATCGAGTAAACGATTAGGGTTGTATTCAAATTGGTCCATGAGGGCCGTGCTGGAAGCATCATTGTCTGTTTGAGCGGTCATGATATGGATCTTTCATTTTTTAAATTTTGGAGAAGAAGCGCAACGGGAATTTGCTTATTCATACAGTGCGGTAGAGTAATACCGTGAGACCGTTTGAGACTGTAAGTAAAGTTACATTTAAAAACAATTTTCAGATCTTGATGAAGTGGCAATAACGGTTGCTTTTCATGCTTTTATTCTTGTCCCCAAAGTAACGTAATTATCACGACAGCGATGTTTTATGCTTACTAAAATGTATTGCTAAAAACATCCTTAGTGAATTTTTGTAAAAACAATTGCTTTGGTGCATCAAGAATTAATGCCTTACGGCAAAAAAGAACGTGATATTAATCTTATTTACAGAAAAATATCTATAGAACATGTATCAGACTGTCAAAAAACAATAAAAATTCCCTTCACTCAAGAAATATTTTGTCAGATCAATAATTGTTTGATTTGATTGTTGTCAATATTGCATCAAGTATGCAAAATACCCATACTGGTGTACGCATACAGAGTGCAATCAAGGATTTTCGTCTTTGTGGTCGTCAAATAAAAATCGCTCGTATTTGTTCGAGTTAGCGTATTTTTCGCTTCATTTCCGCTAATCCGACAGATTCCTGGCGATTGCGCAGGGCGCTCACAGCACGGCCCAATTCGATCACCGACATCGCATAAAAGAAACTGCGGTTATAGAGCGTGATGGCGAAGAAATTATCGGTTCCCAGCCAGTATTCGGTCGCGTCGGCACCGTTTTGCAAATCGACCAAGCCATACAACAAATCCCTCGGTGCCAGAGGGCCGGGCACGACGCCTGCGCTTGTCAATGTCTCCATCGTATATTTTGCTTCCAGCCCCTGACCGATGAAGGCGGTCCAGCCGCTGTTATTGTCCGGCGGCAGCGGAACAGTAGCTGGGAAAACAATCGGGTAGCCACGCTTCCAGCCGTGCAGGGTCAGAAAACGCGCGACGCTTCCAATCGCATCCGTTGGCGAAGTGCGCAAATCGACTTTACCGTCCTGGTCGAAATCGACCGCATATGCGCGAATACTGCCGGGCATGAACTGCGGCCAGCCTATGGCGCCCGCATACGATCCGGTCAAAGATAATGGGTCGATACCGGATTCGCGCGCATACAACAGGGTATTTTCGAGTTCGCCGCGGAAGAAATCCATTCTTGCCGCGCGCGTCGGCGTCTGCGGATAATCGAAGGCGAGAGTGGTGAGCGCGTCGAGTACGCGGAAATTCCCCATGTTGCGACCATAAACGGTTTCCACGCCGATGATGCCGACGATGATTTCCGCCGGAACGCCGTACTCTATTTCGGCGCGTTTCAGATCGTCTGCATAGTCGTTCCAGAATTTCACGCCAGCATTTATGCGTACCGGTTCCACGAAGCGCGCGCGGTAGGTCTGCCAATTCTTGGGCCGCCCTGGCGGTGCCGGTTTTATCAGCTGGATCGCGCTGTCGGCATATTTCACCTGGGCGAGGACTGCTTGCAGTTCAGCTTTGTCGAATCCGTGTTTTTCGACCATCTGATCGATGAAGCTTGCGATTTCCCGCCATTGTCCGAAATTGACGAATTCTCCAAGGGTTTCTTCTGTCGTCGCAGAGGTGCGCTGTATGCGCGGCTGGGATGCCTGTGCGACAGGATGTGTTCCCAGTGCTGTGGCGAACAAGAGGGATAGAGTGGCGAGCAAGACGAAGCGTGGCCGCATTCGTGGCAAGGCTTCAGGAAATTTCATTGACATTATGCAAAAGTATATTGTGGTTCAGAAGCGTAAAATACAAAATGTAAGCAGTGTAAGGGATTGTGTAAGTTTCTGTTGTGCATCCCTTATTCGCCCATTACCTTAATCCGGTTTCATTCGAGAATGTCATGCCCGCCAGCAACGGGCGATCCTGCCTTCATGACTACAGCTTTTTATACTCACCCCGATTGTCTGCGTCATGAAATGGGCGAATGGCATCCGGAATCCCCGGCGCGACTGCAAGCGATTCAAGACCAATTGATTTCCAGCCGAATGGATGCAGTTCTGGAATATCGTCAGGCGCCGTGCGCCGAGTTAGCTGCCATTGCGCGCATTCATACTCCGGCGGCCATCGCGCTAATACGCAACAATGTGCCGCAGGCGCGTAGCGGCCAAGCCAATTATTACCCGCTGGATGGCGACACTTCACTCAATGCATTCAGCTGGGAAGCAGCGCTAGCCGCTGCCGGTGCTGCGGTGGCGGCCACCGACGCGGTCATCAAAGGCGAGATTGATAACGCCTTTTGTTCCATCCGTCCTCCCGGTCATCATGCGCGACCGACCGAATCGATGGGTTTTTGCCTGTTCAATAACATCGCCATCGCGGTACGCCACGCACTCGACGTGCACGGCCTGGAGCGTGTGGCGATTGTCGATTTTGACGTTCATCACGGCAACGGCACCGAAGAAGCATTTGCCAACGAGCCCCGGGTGCTGTTGGCGAGCTTTTTTCAGCATCCGTTCTACCCTTACAGCGGCACCGATCCCACCATCAAAAACACTGTCAACCTTCCGTTTCCCGCGGGTACCGCAGGTATCGCCGTGCGCCAGTCGATCACCGAAAAATGGCTGCCCGCACTGCACGCATACCGGCCGCAAATGATTTTCATCTCAGCCGGATTCGATGCGCACCGTGAAGACGATATCGGCCAGATGGCTCTGGTGGAAGACGACTTCGCATGGATTACCAGGCAAATTATGGAAGTCGCCACATTGCACGCCAACGGGCGCATCGTCAGTTGCCTCGAAGGCGGTTACAACCTGTCCGCGCTGGGACGCAGCGTGGTCGCGCACCTGCAGGTAATGGCCGGGTTGGATTAATTGCTAGTTGGGTTAATTGTTATCATGCCGACAGTTTTTTGTTATTTTCGGCACTACATTCACGTACTACACATTTTCGTTTACAGAGGCCAGCAATGAATCAGTACGACCTGCATCTCGACCAGAATCCCGCCAACTATACGCCGCTGACACCGGTTTCCTTCATTGAACGTGCCGCCAGCGTCTATCCGCAACGGCTTGCAGTGATCCATGGTGCGTTGCGTCTGAGCTGGGCGGAAGAATATGTGCGGGCGCGCCGGCTGGCGTCTGCGCTGGTGCAGCGCGGCATCGGCGTGGGCGACACGGTGGCAGTAATGTTGCCGAATACGCCGCCGATGATCGATGCTCATTTCGGCGTGCCGATGATCGGCGCGGTACTTAATACGCTTAATACCCGCCTTGATGCCGAATCGATTGCCTTCATGCTCGAGCATGGCGGCGCCAAGGTTCTGATCGTCGATCCCGAATTCGCCGCCGTCGCCAAGGCGGCGCTGGCCCGCGTGCAGCATGAGATTCTGGTGGTGGATGTCAGCGACCCGGAATATCACGGCAGTGCCGAGCCGATCGGCAGCATCGGTTACGACGCGTTGCTGGCGCAAGGGGATCCGGCCTTTGCATGGAGCAATCCGTCCGACGAATGGAACGCGATCGGTCTCAATTACACGTCCGGAACTACCGGCAATCCAAAAGGCGTGGTGGTGCATCACCGCGGCGCCTACCTGAACGCGATTTCCAATATCACGGTCTGGGGCTTGCAGCGTCATCCGGTGTATCTGTGGACGCTGCCGATGTTCCATTGCAACGGCTGGTGTTTTCCGTGGACCGTGGCCGCACAGGCCGGCGTCAACGTTTGCCTGCGCCATATCGATGCAAAAGCGATCTGGAGCGCGATCCGGGAACACAAAGTCACCCATTATTGCGCTGCGCCGATCGTGCAATCGATGATCCTGAATGCCCCGGTCGAGCTGCGCAGTGGCATCAGCCATCAGGTTTCGACCATGGTGGCTGGCGCTGCGCCGCCGGCTGCGATGATCGAAGGCATGGAACAGATGGGTTTCGACCTGACGCATGTGTACGGCTTGACCGAAGTCTACGGCCCGGCGGTGGTATGCGAAAAGCAGGAAGGCTGGAGCGCGCTCGATGTCGGCGAGCGGGCGCACCTGAATGCGCGCCAAGGCGTGCGCTACACGTTGCAGGAAGCCGTCACCGTGCTGGATCCGGAAACCATGCAGCCGGTGCCGGCCGATGGCGAGACCATAGGCGAGATCATGTTCCGCGGCAATATCACGATGAAGGGCTACCTGAAGAATCCGCAGGCGACGCAGGAAGCCTTTGCCGGCGGCTGGTTTCACTCGGGCGACCTGGGCGTCATTCATCCGGATGGCTATATCAAGATCAAGGATCGCAGCAAGGACATCATCATTTCCGGCGGCGAAAATATTTCCAGCATCGAGGTCGAGGATGTGCTGTACCGGCATCCGGCGGTGATGGCTGCCGCCGTGGTTGCGATGCCGAACGAAAAATGGGGTGAGACGCCGTGCGCCTTCCTTGAACTGCGCCAGGGCGCGACGGTGACCGAGCAAGAGATCATCGCCCATTGCAAGCTGCACCTGGCCGGTTTCAAGGTGCCGCGCGCGGTAGTGTTTGCCGATTTGCCGAAAACCTCGACCGGCAAAATCCAGAAATTCGAGTTGCGCCAGCGCGCCGGATCGGTGGCCGCGATCGACGTTTGATCCGGTGCAGCGGGGGCACTCTGTTGTGGAGCGGCCCCGGCTTGCCGGATTTTTGATGGCGCGCGCCACAACTCCGTACAATAGCGGTTTATCTCGCAAGAATTGATTTCGCATGTCGATACAATGGTTCCCCGGTCACATGAACGCCGCCCGCAAAAAAGCGGCGGAAACCATGGAAACGACCGATCTGGTCATCGAAGTGCTCGATGCCCGCATTCCCCAGGCCAGCTGCAATCCGATGGTGGAGGAGTTGCGCCTGTTCCGGCAGCGTCCCTGCCTGAAAATCCTCAACAAGAGCGATCTGGCCGACCCGGCCGCAACCCAGGCCTGGCTAGCCTTTTACAATAGCCAGAAAAATGTGCGGGCGGTGGCCCTGTCCTGCAAGAAGCCATCGGATGTACTGAAAATTCCTGCGCTGTGTCTGGAACAGGCGCCGCACCGCGGCGTGCCGACCAAGCCGCTGCGGATGATGATCATGGGCATCCCGAACGTCGGCAAATCGACGCTGATGAACGCGTTGCTCAAACGGCGCGTAGCCAAGGTCGGCGACGAACCGGCAGTGACCAAGGTGCAGCAGCGGCTGTATCTGAACAAGAACATGATCTTGACCGATACGCCCGGCATGCTGTGGCCGAAAATTGCCCACCCGACCGACGGTCTGATGCTGGCAGCCAGCCACGCGATCGGCGTCAATGCGCTGATGGAAGACGAAGTTGCCACTTTCCTGGCCGAAATCCTGCTGCAGCGCTATCCGCAATTGCTGGCCCAACGTTACGGCTTGCAGATCGAAGGCCTCGATGCGGTAGGCGTGGTCGAAGGCGTGGCGCAACGGCGCGGTTTCCGGCTCAAGGGCGGTGATTGGGATTTCGAGAAAGCCGCCCATATTTTGCTGCAGGATTACCGTACCGGCACACTGGGGCGCATCAGCCTGGAGACCCCGGACAGTCGCGCCGCGCTATTGGCGAGCTACGTGCCGCCGGTGTTGCTGGGTCTGTCGAAGCAGATTATGGCCGAGGTAGAGCCTGACCCCGACCAGACCGAAGATTAATATTCGGGGAGTATGGTTAAAAACCATACTGTTTCCGCATATTTTTATTGCGGTATCTAATATTACACAGCGCAGTATTAATGCAGTCATGAACCCGGAGGCGAAATGAACCAGCCAGCAGCAGAGCAATTGATTCCAATGGTATTGGAGCAGCATAACGGTGGCATCGCGACCCTGACCCTGAACCGCGCCGCGCAATTCAATGCGCTGTCGGAACAAATGATGACTGCGCTGCAGGCGGCGCTGGATGCAATTGCCCAAGACGCTGCGGTGCGCGTCGTGGTGCTGGCGGCCGAGGGGCGCGCATTTTGCGCCGGGCACGATCTCAAGCAAATGCGTGCCACCCCTGCGCTGGACTATTACCAGACTTTGTTCAAGCAATGCAGCAAGCTGATGCTGACGATCCAGCAATTGCCGCAACCGGTGATTGCGCGCGTGCAAGGCATCGCCACTGCCGCCGGCTGCCAGTTGGTGTCGATGTGCGATTTGGCGGTAGCTTCCAGCGAAGCCCGCTTTGCGGTATCGGGTATCAATTTCGGCCTGTTCTGCGCCACGCCATCGGTCGGCCTGTCGCGCAACGTGTCGCGCAAGCAAGCGATGGAAATGCTGCTGACCGGCGACTTTATCGATGCCTCAACCGCGATGGCGCGCGGGCTGGTCAACCGGGTGGCGGCGCCCGAGCAACTCGACGCTGTGGTGGCGCAATTGACTGCCAACATCCTGTCCAAACCGGCAGTTGCCGTTGCAATGGGCAAGCAATTGTTTTACCAGCAACTGGAAATGGGCATCGATGCCGCGTACCAGCTGGCGGGACAAACGATGGCATGCAACATGATGGATGCAGCGGCGCTGGAAGGGGTGCAGGCGTTCATCGAGAAGCGTGCGCCGCAGTGGTAGAAAAAGAAAACCGGTCGGCATGAAAAACGGGAGAGATATTGCATCTCTCCCGTTTTTCATTTCCGTCAGACTGCTGAATTACCAGGCAACGATGACCGAGTTTTTATACTGTTTCAGCACGAACTGTTTGACTTCCGGGCTGTGGTACGCCTTGATCAGCTTCGCCACCCAAGGCTTGGCCTTGTCCTGTTCGCGCACGGCAATCAGGTTGGCATACGGACCCTTCGGGCCTTCGATCGCGATCGCATCGGTGACCGGATTCAGGCCGGCCGATTCGGCGTAATTGCCGTTGATGGCCGCTGCGTCGAGGTCGCCTAGCGAACGTGGCAATTGCGCTGCATCGAGTTCGACTATCTTGATTTTTTTCGGATTGCTGACGATATCGAGCGGGGTCGCTTTCAGGCCGGCGTCGGCTTTCAGCTTGAATAGTCCCTGCGTTTGCAGCAGCAGCAGCGCCCGGCCGCCATTGGTGGGATCGTTCGGAATCCCGACCTTCGCACCCGGTTTCAGGCTGGCCAGCGATTTCACGCTTTTCGAGTACACGCCCATCGGGAAGGTGATGGTGTAGCCGACATGGGCGAATTTATAACCGCGATCCTTGATTTGCGCTTCCAGATACGGCAAATGCTGATAGCTGTTCGCATCCAGGTCGCCCGACGCCAACGCTGCATTCGGTTGAATGTAGTCGCTGAATTCGACGATTTGTATGTTCAAGCCGTCTTTGGCAGCGATTTTCTTGACGAATTCCATGATTTCCGCGTGCGGGCCGCCGGTTACGCCAATCTTGATCGGCTTGTCTTGCGCGTGCGCAGGGACGATAGCGACGCTGGCAAGCAGGCTCAAACCGCTGAAAAATTGCAATATATGACGACGTTTCATGATGTTCCTTATCAGTATTAAAAAAGCAAAAAATTAACGGTGGCTGAGCCGGCGCACCAGCAGGTCGCCCAGCGATTGGACGATTTGCACGAATACAATCAAAATCAGTACTACCGCCAGCATGACCTCCGGCAGGAAACGCTGATAGCCGTAGCGAATCCCAAGGTCGCCCAGGCCGCCGCCGCCAATCGCACCGGCCATCGCCGAATAGCCTACCAGACTGACAAAGGTGATGGTCAGGCCGGCCACGATGCCGGCAAATGCTTCCGGCACCAGTACCTTGAAGACGATCTGGGAAGTCGTCGCACCCATTGCCTGCGCCGCTTCAATCAGGCCGGGATCGACTTCGCGCAGCGCAGTTTCGACCAGGCGGGCGACGAAAGGGGCAGCCGCCAGCGTCAGCGGCACGATCGCCGCAGCGGTGCCAATCGACGAACCGACGAAAAAGCGCGTCAGCGGAATCACCGCAACCAGCAAAATGATGAACGGCGTCGAGCGTACCGCATTGACCAGTATTCCGGCGACGCGATTAAACAACGGATGGGGCAAGATGCCGTTACGGTCGGTCAGGTGCAAGCCGATGCCGAGCGGCACCCCGAGTAGCGCTCCCAGAACACCGGAGACAGCCACCATTAGCAGCGTTTCGCCAAAGGATGAAACGAATAAATCCAACAGTTCAGATGACATGATTCAATTCCTCGACGACGACGCCTTGTGCGCGCAGATAGCTTACCGCAGCGGTAATATTGGCAGCTTCGCCGCTGGCAAGAACCGCCAGCGAGCCGAAAGCTTGCCCTTGGATTTCATCGATCTGGCCGTGCAGTATGGTGAAATCCATGTCATAGCGGCGGATTGCTTCCGATAGCAACGGCTGGTCCACGCTGGCGCCGGTGAATGCAAACCGGAACAAGTGATCCTGGCCGCTGCCGGCCTGGGTTTGCGCCAGCTTGGCGCGCACTCGCTGCAATACGCCTTGCGGCAATTCCTGGGCAATCACATCGCCGATCAGCGCCCGGGTGACGTCATGCCGGGGTTCGCGGAATACTTCGATGACTTCGCCCTGTTCGATGATTTGTCCGGCATCCATCACGGCAACGCGGTCGCAGATGACCTTGATGACTTCCATCTGGTGCGTGATCAGCACGATCGTCAAGCCGAGCTCGCGGTTGATGCGACGCAGCAACTCAAGGATCGAGCGGGTGGTTTCCGGATCCAGCGCCGACGTGGCTTCGTCCGACAACAAGACTTTCGGATCGTTGGCCAGTGCACGCGCAATCCCGACGCGCTGCTTTTGGCCGCCGCTGATATGGGCCGGATAGCGGTCTTTCAATTCAGTCAGGCCGACCAGTTCCAGCAGCGGCATGACTTTTTTATGGATATCTGCTTTCGACAGGCCTGCCAGTTCCAGCGGCAGCGCGACGTTGTCATACACGCTGCGCGACGACAGTAAATTGAAGTGCTGGAAAATCATTCCGATATCGTGCCGCGCAGTGCGTAATTGCTCTGCGCTCAGGCTTGTCAGATCGCGGCCATCGACCAATACCCGGCCCGAGGTCGGACGGTTCAACAGATTGATGGTGCGCACCAGCGAGCTTTTGCCGGCGCCGCTGCGCCCGATGATGCCGAAAATCTCGCCTTTGCGAATCGACAGGCTGACGTCGCGCACTGCATCGACATCGCCGCCGGCACCCTTGAAGCGTTGGTGTATGGCTTGTAGTTCTATCATGAAATGGAGTATTCCTGAAAACGCAAAAGCGACAGAGTGTCTTGTTCTCGACCTTCTGTCGCCGGATTTTAAGTTTGTTATTCTACGGAAATCGATTTATAAGCGGAACAACTTATATCGTATGTTGATATTACCATTCGGTATATTCTAATCTGCGCGCCTGCCACCGGCAATTGAATGAAAAAACCCGCACGGCATAAACCGTGCGGGTTTTTTATGAGCAGAAGCAGTTCAGACCGCTTGCATGCAATAACCGAAAACGGTCATTACATCATGCCGCCCATACCACCCATGCCGCCCATACCACCCATGCCGCCCATGTCAGGCATGCCGCCGCCTGCTTTGTCATCTGCCGACTCAGCGATCATGCAATCGGTAGTCAACATCAGGGATGCGATCGACGCTGCATTTTGCAGTGCTGAACGGGTTACTTTCGCTGGATCCAGCACGCCCATTTCAACCATGTCGCCGTATGTGCCGTTGGCAGCGTTGTAACCGAAGTTGCCTGTGCCAGCCAATACTTTAGCAACAACAACAGACGCTTCTTCACCCGCATTTTGAACGATCATGCGCAGCGGTTCTTCCATCGCACGCAGAACGATCTTGATGCCGGCTTCCTGGTCAGGATTGTCGCCAGTGACATTGATGTTGGCGCGTGCGCGCAGCAATGCAACGCCGCCGCCAGGAACGATGCCTTCTTCGACTGCAGCACGGGTTGCGTGCAATGCATCTTCAACGCGGGCTTTTTTCTCTTTCATTTCGACTTCGGTGGCTGCGCCAACCTTGATCACTGCAACACCGCCTGCCAGTTTGGCAACGCGCTCTTGCAGCTTTTCACGGTCGTAGTCGGAAGTCGCTTCTTCGATTTGTACGCGTACTTGCTTGACGCGTGCTTCGATCGCAACAGACTGGCCGGCACCGTCGATAACGATAGTGTTTTCCTTGCCGATTTCAACGCGCTTGGCTTGGCCCAATTCTTCCAGCGTGACTTTTTCCAGCGTCATGCCAACTTCTTCAGCAACAACCTGGCCACCGGTCAGGATCGCGATGTCTTCCAGCATTGCCTTGCGACGGTCGCCGAAGCCTGGTGCTTTAACTGCGCAAGTTTTCAGGATGCCGCGGATGTTGTTGACAACCAGAGTTGCCAGCGCTTCGCCTTCGACGTCTTCAGCGATGATCAGCAGTGGACGGCCAGCCTTGGCGACTTGTTCCAGTACCGGCAGCAGATCACGGATGTTGGAGATTTTCTTGTCGCACAGCAGGATGAATGGGTTTTCCAGCAAAACAACCTGTTTTTCAGGGTTGTTGATGAAGTACGGCGACAGGTAGCCGCGATCAAACTGCATGCCTTCAACGATATCGAGTTCATCGTTCAGGGATTTGCCGTCTTCAACGGTGATCACGCCTTCCTTGCCGACTTTGTCCATCGCTTCAGCGATGCGCTCGCCGATCGATGTATCGCTGTTGGCAGAAATCGAGCCGACTTGGGCGATTTCTTTGGTGGTGGTGCATGGCTTGGCGATTTTTGCCAATTCGATGACAGTGGCAGCAACTGCCTTGTCGATGCCGCGCTTCAAGTCCATCGGGTTCATGCCGGCAGCAACGTATTTCATGCCTTCGCGCACGATAGCCTGGGTCAATACGGTTGCAGTCGTTGTACCGTCGCCGGCGTTGTCGCTGGTGCGGGAAGCAACTTCCTTGACCATTTGCGCGCCCATGTTCATGAGCTTGTCTTTGAGTTCGATTTCCTTGGCAACCGATACACCATCCTTGGTGATCGTTGGCGCGCCGTATGAACGCTCGATGACTACGTTGCGACCTTTAGGGCCCAAAGTAACTTTAACTGCGTTGGCGAGGATGTTGACGCCTTCGACCATCTTGGAACGTGCTGAATCGCCAAATACTACGTCTTTAGCTGCCATGTGAATCTCCTAAACTGATTTTCGGGGCGGGCAAATGAAAGTTTTGCCGCCTGGGAATGTGGTACGACTAAATGAATGCTTGCGGGACGGTGTGGATTACTTTTCCACTACAGCCATGATGTCTTCTTCGCGCATGACCAGCAGTTCATTACCGTCAACCTTGACCGTTTGGCCAGAGTATTTGCCGAACAGAACGCGATCGCCAACTTTTACAGCCAACGCGCGAACAGAACCGTTTTCCAAAATTTTGCCGTTACCTACTGCAAGAATTTCACCTTGATCCGGTTTTTCGGCTGCTGTTTCAGGCAGAACGATGCCAGATGCGGTTTTGGTTTCTTGATCCAGACGCTTTACGATAACGCGGTCATGCAAAGGACGAAGATTCATAAAAACTCCTTAATTTTCAATAGGTTATTGTATTCTTGCAGCATCATTGCCACAAAGCATTCTCACTGCGCAGCCTTGCATTAAAAGCCGGCCTTGCCGCAAAATTTTTAAGCCTAGGAGAATTTGTTAGCACTCTCCCCTAGTGAGTGCTAATTATATGGGGGCTTTTTGAGTTTTTCAAGGCATCGAAAATGCATGCAAGCGAATTATATTTTCATCATCGACATGCATTGAACGCCACCTTTTGCTCAGATGGTTCCAACCCCCGGCTGGCAGCGGGCCTTCCGTTGTTGGAGGGAAGATTCCCGCGATCCCTAAATCTGCCGGTATGTATAGCGGTGCAGCGCGATTGGCTTGGTTATTTTGTTAATTAGTCTCCGTGTCGCGTAAGCCCGCTTTCGAACGACGGTTCTATTCTTTGCCGCTTTGCTCGCCAAAGAGCAACGCTCAACGATCACCGCTGAGTCTTGTTCTTGTCGTTTAATAATGTTGTGCTATACATAAAATTTGGCTTGGCCGCTCGAAGGCGGCGTGCTCTCTGCTGCATTCAGATTTACTGAAAGGAGATTGCCATGCGTATTTCGTCTATTTTCCCGCTTCTTGGTGGGGCATTGCTTGCCTGTTCCCAGCTAAGCTTTGCGCAGGATGCCTCTGTCAAGATAACTGCTCCTGCAAACGGCGCCACGCTCAACGGCACGGCTCAAAACGCGGTGGTCTATGAAGTCGTGCCCGGCCCCAAAGGCGATCATGTCCATCTTTACGTGGATGCGAAGGAAGCCGCCATCCTGCGTCAGCTCAATGGCAGCTACACACTGGCAAACCTTTCGTCCGGCCAGCACAACATCTGCGTCAAGGTCGTCGATAAGGGCCATACGCCGATTGGCGTAGAACAGTGCGTCAAGGTAACAGTCAACTAACGCATGGATCTGCAAAACCTGGCCTATGCGTCCATTCAGGTAGTCCACAATTTCGGCGCGGTCGCCGTTGTGGGAAGCGCGGTTTATGGATTATGGTCGGGGCCAGGACGGCTGTACAAACCATTGGCATGGATAATGCTGCTCGGATGGGGCGCGCAAGCTGTCAGCGGTGGCGCCTTTGGTGCAGTCAGTTGGCTGTATTACGGCCGTTTCCCGGATATTCATGGGATTGCGATTGCCGCGCTGCTGCTCAAAATGGCATGCGCGACTCTGGGATTCATGCTCGCGGCAGCGTATCTTTATCGCGGCGTCGGCTGGAGTACTCAGGTGCAACAAAGAACTTGGCGCACGCTCGCCATGCTGGCCGTGACAGCGCTAACTGCGGCCGCGTTTTTGCGATGGTTTTCCTGACAAACCGGTGCACTCATTTGTTATATCGTGCGGCGCTCTGTTTTTAACCATCCGTACCTACTGTGGAGCGTATTTTTTGCTGCTGTGACGTAGCTCAATATTTGAGAGATGTGGAATCTATGCAAGGCAGACTCACAGGTTTTTTAAAGATGAACTTAAAATGCATCTTATGATAGAGTAGTCGTTAATAAGTGACGTAATGCAGAACAATCTTGGGGGAAATGCAAATGAAACGCTTGGAAAGCAAGATCGCGGTGATTACCGGAGCGAGCAGCGGTATCGGTCGCTCGATTGTTGAACACTTTGTCGCCGAAGGCGCAAAGGTCGTCGCTTTTGCGCGTAATGCGGACAGTCTGCAAGCATTGGAAGCGGCTAACCCGGGCAAGGTGATTGCTGTGACCGGCGATGTCACACGCCAGGAAGATTTGGAACGTTTGCTCAAGACCGTCGTTGACAGCGTGGGTGCAATCGATATCTTGGTGCCGAATGCAGGTATTGCCCGCGTTGCGTCCTTTGAAGACAGTACGGCGGCCGCATTTGCAGAGCAGTTTTCGGTGAATTTTTTCGGCGCAGCCGAGACAGCGCGCCTGTTTGTCCCGCACATCCGCAAGGGCGGCTCGATACAGTTTATTACGACCTTCCTGACGCAGGTGGGATTCCCCGGCTTGGCCATCTATAGCGCCAGCAAGGCGGCGCTCAAATCGCTGTCGCAGACCTTGGCCGCGGAGCTAGCGCCAAAGGGCATACGCGTCAATTCCATCGCGCCAGGCCCGATCGCCACGCCTTTGTGGGGAACGGTCGGATTGCCGCCAGACACCCTCGGCGCAGTTGCGGAAAAAATCAATGCGCGGCTGATGCAAGGCGCGTTCGGCCAGCCTGACGACATTGCGGAAACCTCTGTTTTCCTCGCTTCGGATGCGGCGAAAAATATCTATGGCCAGGAAATCGTAGTCGATGGCGGATACACAATTGGATAAAATTTAAGCGCTTGCCAATGGCGCGGCCAAGGTGCGCGCAATAGCGCCGTATTCTGCGCTGCTCGTTCGATGGCGCGCACCCTACCAATCAATCGTAGGCACTCTTCTGAAATGACAAAGAAATTTCCGGTTAACCCCAAAAACCCTGAGCGCATTTGCTGGGGATGCGACAAGTACTGTCCTACCGATTCGATGAGTTGCGGCAACGGCTCGGACCGCACGCAACACCCGGTTGAGCTGTTCGGAGAAGGCTGGCTCGATTGGGGAATCGACGCTGTGCCGCAGCCGGCTGAGACTCCAGACTCCTGACGCGCACGCGAACTTTCGATCTTTCAAGAGGCGTTCTGGCCGATATGCATCGGCGCTTTCCCAATTTTGTGAAGAAAATTGGAGGCGGCGCACAACCCTGTGATCTGGAGGAGATCATCGGTCAGTGCCGGAAGGTTTCGTAATGCTCTTGAGATCGTGATTAGTTCACTCTGGAATTTCTACAAAGCACAGTATTTTAAGAAATCAGCAACTTTCGTGCTCGCCAGGCAAAGAGCCCTGCAACTTTATGTTGCAGGGCTCTTTTTTATTGACCGGTGGTCAAAGGCAAAACTTAAATACGATGCGCAATTCCAAAAGCGATCTTGCGCATCTGCACCAAATCAGTTGCCCCAGTCAGAATACTGTTCGCAAATTTTGTTGGTGGATTTGCCCTTCCCAGTTTCAGCAAATTTCGCCAAACTACCTTTGAAATCTTCCGGTGTTTCATTCCACATGCAAGTGCAAAAAGCCTGAGCTTTGGATTGGCCTTTCACCGGGCTTTTTTCATTGCCACCTTCGTAGTTCTTATTGGAATACGAAATGCATGCGGCATATTGCTTGTCCCCGCTAGGAACATTGTTGTATTCGTCTGCAGCAAAGACAGAAGTGGCGGCGCACAGCAAAAATGCAGAAGTGATGAAAGAGAACGATTTGTTCATGGCAGGGGCCTTGTGGTTAAAAAATTAAGGAGATTTTTATTGTTTTAAATCAATTTAATTTGTGAGTTTAACCACATTTGTTATTGAATGGAAACATTTATATATCGCATATACACTCAATATTGCGTTCCAGAGCGTGCACCACCACACGCAATTTTCTGTCATTGACGATAATTCGCCCTACATGCGAACCGTCACAGCGCCACGTCTGCGGCCGCGTTGTGATCGGCGCTGACCGCTATGCATCTCATCAATATAAGAAAAGCAATCGCTGTTCGCGTCATTCTGATCATCACTAATCGACCGAGTATATTTTATATGCACAATGAAATTGCGTGGAAAGTGCGATAAAAATAGCAATACTCCCTATATTTTAAAAACATTTTTGATTGCGTGGTACGGCTCTTGTTGGTCGTGTTTTGCATGCTATTCGCGGATAGTGTGCAATATCTTTTCTTCGTTGCCCGCGGTGCGTCGGCCACTGAATTTTGGCGCCGGCTATTCCATTTTGCCGATTTTCCAGCTGCGCCGAAGTGCTACAATCGCGCGCTTTCGCCGTCAGGTGTGTAATCGAGGATCGGATGTCATGGCACAAGGCAATTACAGCGTAAAGCGCGACGGCTTTACTTCCAGTTTTGGTGTTCTGGCAGCCACGCTCGGCTCCGCTGTCGGGTTGGGCAATATCTGGAAATTTCCCTACCTGACCGGCGCTAACGGCGGTGCGGGCTTCTTGCTGGTCTATTTGTTGGCGACGCTGTTGATCGGGCTGCCGGTGATGATTGCCGAAATCTCTCTCGGACGGCAGGCCAAGGCCAATCCGGTTACCGCCTTGCAAATGCTGGCCCCCAAAGGGCAGCCGTGGTGGCTGATCGGCGCCTTCGGCATGTTGGCGGCTTTTCTGATTCTGTCTTTCTATTCCGCGGTGGTGGCCTGGGTTTTTGCTTATGTGTTCAAGGCGATCAGCGGGTCCATTTTCAGTAGCGAGCGCAGCGTGACCGAGGCCGCCTTTGGCGCGCTGATCAGTGATCCCTGGCAATCGGTGTTGTGGCAGTGGGGCGTACTGGTTTTCATGGGCGGCATCTTGCTGCTGGGCGTGAGCAAAGGGATTGAAGCGCTGACCAAGAAACTCATGCCGCTCCTGTTTTTGTTGCTGTTGCTGCTGTGCGCGATCAGCCTGACGCTCGACAAGGCCGCTGAAGGCCTGGCGTTTCTGTTTCATCCCGATTTCAGCAAAATCACGACTTCAGTGGTGTTGACGGCAATGGGGTTGGCGTTTTTCAAGTTGTCGATCGGCATGGGAACCATGCTGACCTATGGCAGCTATTTCGGCGACGATCAAAACATACCGCTGACGACTTTTCGCGTGATGAGTGCGGATTTGTGCGTTTCGATGTTGGCCGGCATTGCCATTTTTCCTGCGGTATTTACCTTCGGTTTCGCGCCGGCAGCGGGCCCGGCGCTGGTATTCATTACCATTCCGGCAGTGTTTTCCCAGATTCCGATGGGGCAATTTCTGATGGTGGTGTTCTTCGTACTGACTGCGGTAGCGGCAACCGGCGCGATGCTTTCGCTGCTGGAAGTTCCCGTCGTTATCTTGCACGAGCGCCTGGGCTGGTCGCGTAAAAAATCTACTGTGCTGACACTCGCGCTTCTGGCGCTGCCGGCGTCCGGAGCCGCACTGACCAATAGCCTGCTGGCCGATTTCCGGCTTTTCGGTCGTAATTTGTTCGACCTGTTCGATTTTCTTTCGTCGAGCATCATTTTGCCGGCAGGCGGCATCGGCATCGCCATTTTCGTCGGTTGGGTTTGGGGTTTCGACAAGCTCAATGATGCCCTTTCCAATCGCGGTCAGCTGCATAATCAAAAATTGGTGCGCACGGTTTTTTTCCTGCTGCGCTATGTTTCTCCATTACTGATATTGATAGTGATGCTCAAGGGATTGAATGTTTTTTAAGGCAGGAGCCGTTGCGCAGACGAGGCGTAATATCGCTTTTACGGCATTCCTTGAGCTGTAAAACCCCGCTATTACTGACAGGAATAACGATGCATATTGCCAAATTTTTCGCTGCATGCAGCTTGCTTGCCTCTGCTGTTGCAAGCGGTGCGCCGCAGTTGTCCGTTACCGTGGAAAACGCGCTGCAGAGTGCCGCCATTCCCGCTGCCGGGGTCGGAATTTACGTGCAAGAAGTATCGGCTGGCGCAGCGCTGCTGGAGTTCAATGCGGCGACCGCGTTCAATCCTGCGTCGGTAATGAAACTCGTGACTACCGATGCGGCACTGGAATTGCTCGGCCCCACGTACAGCTGGAAAACCCGGGCCTATGCGGCCGGGGGGCAGCAGGGCGATGTACTACAAGGCGATTTGATTATCCAGGGCGGCGGCGACCCTAAACTGGTGCTGGAGAATTTCTGGCTGTTTTTGCGCCGTATCCGCGCGCAGGGAATTCGCGAAATCAGCGGTAATCTGGTGCTCGACCGCAGTGCTTTTGCACCGGTCCTGCATGATGCGGCTACCTTCGACGGCGAGCCTGGCAAGCCGTATAACGTCGGGCCGGATGCCTTGCTGCTGAATTACAAGACGCTCGGCATGCGTTTCTTGCCGGATGCGGCCGGCACTGCAGTGCGCGTTTCGATGGATGTGCCGTTTGCTGGCTTCAATGTCGTCGCGCCGGCGCTGTCGGCCGGCGATTGCGGCAATTGGCAGGAAAAGCTGGGCGCAGAATTCAGCGCCGACGGGGTGGTGTTCGCCGGCGAATTTCCGGCCGCCTGCGGCGACAAGACCTGGTACTTCAATCCGTACCGGATTAGCCAGCCAGCGTTTTTCGGCAATGTGTTCCGCCAATTGTGGCGAGAGCTGGGCGGGACGTTCAGCGGCGAAGTGATCGATGGGCGCGTGCCGGACAACGCCAGCCTGATTGCAGAATGGTCGTCCCCGGCGTTGCCGGAAATCGTCCGCGACATCAATAAATACAGCAACAATGTGATGGCGCGGCAAGTCTTGCTGAGCCTGTCGCCGGAACTTCCGGCGTTGCCGGCCAGTACCGCGCGCGGCGCCGATGCGGTCAAGGCGTGGCTGGCGGGCAAGGGTATCGATGCGCCGGAACTGGTGATCGAAAACGGCTCGGGCCTGTCGCGCTCCGAGCGTATCTCGGCTCGCACGCTGGGACGCATGCTGGTAGCGGCGTTCCATGCGCCGACCATGCCGGAATTCATCGGTTCGCTGCCGCTGGTGGGGCTGGACGGCACGATGCGCAAGCGGCTCCAGGCGGAAAGCATTGCCGGCCATGCGCATATCAAGACCGGTTCGCTGGAGCAGGTACGTTCGATTGCCGGTTATGTGCTGGCCGCGTCCGGCCGGCGCTATGTGGTGGTGTGTCTGATCAACGACCGCAACGCGGCGCGGGGGCGCGCGGTGCAGGATGCGCTGCTGCAGTGGGTTTATCAGAACGGATAAATAGCCATTTAGCCATTCAGCTCTGCAATGACAATCGAATCAATACGGAAATAATTTTTTGCCGAGTATGTCTGTTTTCCGCATATAAATAATGCGGGATAGGGTCTCGGCTGCAGGAGTATGCGATTGCGGCAAGCGCGTCGCTTACAGTAGCACCGGCCGGTTGTCGAGCTGATTGTCGCGCGCACCCTGTGCCGGGTAATGCTGCTGCAGCAAGGCATTGAGCTTTTGCAGCGCCGCATTGACACTGTCGCGGAAATCGCCGTGGGCAAAGCCGTGCGTCATCGTGTGGCAAAGCGCTTGCCAGTCGCTGGCGGCCACGACTCTGCCGATGGCCCGATCGGCGACGATCTCGACCTTGTGATCGGCCAGATTGACGTAAATCAGCACACCGCAATTGTCTTCGGTATCCCAGACGCGATGCAGCGCAAACAGTTCGCGTGCGCGCTCGCGCGCCGAAACCTGTTGCAGCACTTCAGTCAGCGTCAGTGACGGTTCGATGATCAGGCACACTTCGGCCCGGTGCAGCGCCTCGCCAGCAGCAATGGTGGCTTCCAGCGTTTTCAGGGTGGCGCTCGGGAAGGCACGGCGGCCAGCACCGGAAGTCGTCAGCAGATGCCGTTTCAGGCGTGAAAGCAATTTCATGATTACCAATCTCCCGACGCGCCACCGCCATCAAAACCGCCGCCGCCGCCGGAAAATCCGCCGCCGCCTGACGAACCGCCGGAATGCCGGTCAAAACCACCGCCGGCGCCGAATCCGCCCAGCCCGCCCAAACCGCCACTGCCCAGGATCATGCCGGCATTGCGGCCTCTGGGACCGTATTTGAATGAACTGCGCGAGCGCTGGTAGATGATGGCGGCGAACATGAAGAGCATAAACAGGATCGGCAGCCAGCCGGCAAGCCCCTCGTCCTGCGCCGCCTGTTTGCCGTCCGGCGCCGGCAGATGCTCTTGATCCATCAGCGTGGTCAGTGCGGTGATGGCGGCCGCCAGCCCGCCGTAATAATCGTTTTGACGGAAATACGGCGCGATTACGTCTTGCAGGATGCGTTTCGACTGGGCATCGGTGACGGTGCCCTGGATTCCGCGTCCGGCCTCAATGCGCAAGCGGCGCAACGCTTTATCGTTGTCCTTGGCCACCACCAGAATAACGCCGTCATCGACGCCCTTGCGCCCCAGTTTCCAGGCGTCGGCAACCCGGATGCTGTATTGCTCGATCGCTTCGGGCGCGGTGCTGCTGATGAGAAGAATCGCGATCTGGCTGCCGCTGCGGGCTTCGTATTCTTTCAGCACATTGTCCAGATTGCTGCGCTGCTGCAAATTGAGCATGCCGGCCTGGTCGATCACGTGGGCCGACAGCGGCGGCACCGGCACGAAGCCTTTCACCGGCGCCTGCGCGCCGGCCATCGATAGCCATAGTGCCAGGGTGCAGCTCAGCAGAATCCGGAGGGTGTGCATGTGCGGCCCGCGTTATTTGTCAAAATTATTTGTGGAAATTATTTACCAAAATTCACGGTGGGGGCGTTCGAGATCGCTTTTTCATTCGCGACCGTAAACGAGGGCTTGACCTTGTAGCTGAACATCATCGCAGTCAGATTGGTCGGAAAGCTGCGCGCCAGTACGTTGTATTCCTGGACTGCAACAATGTAGCGCTGGCGCGCCACCGTGATGCGGTTTTCGGTGCCTTCCAGCTGCGACTGCAAATCGCGGAAGCTGGTGTCTGCCTTCAGGTTCGGATAGTTTTCCGACACCGCCATCAGGCGCGACAGCGCGCCGGACAACTCGCCCTGTATCTGCTGAAACTTGTTGAAGGCTTCCGGATTGTTCAATACTTCCGGCGTGATCTGGAAACTGGTAGCGGCGGCGCGCGCCTTGATCACCGCTTCCAGCGTCTCTTTCTCGTGCGATGCATAACCTTTGACAGTGTTGACCAGATTCGGGATCAGATCGGCGCGGCGTTGGTATTGATTGACTACTTCGCCCCAAGCCGCCTTGATGCTCTCGTCCTTGGTCTGGAAATCGTTATAGCCGCAGGCCGACAGGGTGGCGCTGAGTACCGCGATTGCAATCAGTTTCAGCCATTTGTTCATGGTGGTTCTTTCCGATAAGTGGGATGGGCAATGCAGTAAGCATCATATTAACGCTCGAAGCGATATTTTGGGGTGTTGCGCCGGGATTTCAATTGTCCGGCGTCACTACGACTGTCGTTGCCGCTGCAGGCTGATTGGGCGCGTTAGATTGCGAGTTACAATGCACGGCTCTGATTCACTCCCGATATGCCATGACATTCATCGAAAAACTTTCCGCGGCCTGGGCCGCGCACGATTCCTTGCTGTGCGTCGGGCTGGACCCTGACAGCAGTAAATTCCCGCACCATCTGCAAGGGCAGCCGGATGCGATCTTCACTTTCTGTAAGGCCATTATCGACGCCACCGCCGATACCGCCTGCGCGTTCAAGCCGCAAATCGCGTATTTTGCCGCGGCGCGGGCCGAAGATCAGTTGGAAGCGCTGTGCAGCTACCTGCGCGCCACTTATCCGCAGTTACCGGTGATTCTGGATGCCAAGCGCGGCGATATCGGCGCCACCGCCGAGCAATATGCGCGCGAAGCGTTCGATCGCTATGGGGCCGATGCGGTGACGGTGAACCCGTACATGGGCTCCGATTCGATTGCGCCGTATCTGGAATGGCAGGACCGCGGCGCCATCGTGCTGTGCCGTACCTCGAACCCGGGCGGTTCCGACCTGCAATTCCTGAATGCCGATGGCAAGCCTGTATACCAGCATGTGGCGCAACTGGTGGCGGAAAAATGGAATACCAACGGCCAGTGCGCGCTGGTGGTCGGCGCCACTTTTCCCAATGAATTGGCGCAAGTGCGCGCGATTGTCGGCAACATGCCGCTGCTGGTGCCCGGCATCGGCGCCCAGGGCGGCGACGTTGCCGCTACCGTGGCAGCCGGCAAGACCGCCGATGGCTGCGGCATGATGATCAATTCTTCCCGTGCCATCTTGTATGCGGATCGGGGCGAGAATTTTGCCGCTGCCGCACGCGCCGCAGCGCTGGCAACGCGCGATGAGATTAATCGCTGCCGCAGATAAGCATTGCACACGTCCGATTCCCTACTTCGAGAGAACTAACCGGAACATGATTGCGAAAGACTCCCATTCCCTGGACCCGGCCGATTGGCAAGCGCTGCGCGCGCAGGGCCACCAGATGCTGGACGACATCATCGATTACATGGCGAACTTGCGCGAGCGCCCGGTCTGGCAGCCGATTCCGCAGCACAAGCGCGATATCTTCACCGAGCCGCTGCCGGCTGCGCCGACTGCTCTGGCGGCGGTGCACGACAGCTTCATGCAAGACATTTTGCCGTATGCAGCCGGCAATACGCATCCCGGTTTCATGGGCTGGGTGCAGGGCGGCGGCAATCCGGTCGGCATGTTGGCCGAGATGCTGGCGGCCGGCATGAATGCCAATCTCGGCGCACGCGACCAGATGCCGCTGGAAGTCGAGCGGCAAGTATTGCGCTGGGTGCGCGAGCTGTTCGGCTTCCCGGATACGGCCACCGGCCTGTTTGTCACCGGCAGTTCGATGGCGAACCTGATGAGCGTGCTGGTGGCGCGCACCGCTGCGCTCGGGCTGGAAGTGCGGCAGACGGGACTGTCCGCGAGCGGCCGCCAGCTGACTGCCTATACTTCGGCCGGCGCCCACGGTTGTGTGGCGCAGGCAATCGATTTGTCTGGGTTGGGGTTTGACTCATTGCGGGTGATTCCGATGAATGCCCGGCATCAGATGGATCTGGCGGCGCTGCAGAGCGCGATCGCCGCCGATCGGAAGCAGGGTTTTACGCCGTTCTTCGTGGCCGGCTCGGCCGGTACCGTCAACCACGGCGCAATCGATGACTTGACCGCGCTGGCCGACATCGCGGTCAGGGAAAAGTTGTGGCTCCACATCGACGGCGCTTACGGCGCGCTGGGGATGTTATCAAGCGAGATCGCGCCGCGACTGAAAGGCATAGAGCGCGCCGACAGCATTGCTTTCGATTTCCATAAGTGGATGCAGGTGCCTTACGACGCCGGCTTCTTTCTGGTGCGCGACGGCACTTTGCATCACGATGCTTTCGCTTCGCCGGCCGCATATTTGCGGCGCGAATCGCGCGGCCTGGCAGCCGGTTCCCCGTGGCCTTGCGATTTCGGTCCCGACCTGTCGCGCGGTTTCCGGGCCCTGAAAACCTGGTTTACGATCAAGGTCTACGGCGCTGAAAAGCTCGGGCGGATGATTGCCGGCACCTGTGCGCTGGCGCAATACCTGGAACGCAAGATCGCATCCGAGCCGAAGCTGGAGTTGTTGTCGCCGGCTTCGCTCAATATCGTCTGTTTCCGCTATCGCAGCGCCGATAGCGACCGCGTCAACGCCGATCTGATCGCCGATCTGCATGAATCAGGGATCGCCGCCCCGTCGGCCACTACGGTCAACGGTTGTCTGGCGGTACGGGTGGCCGTGGTCAACCATCGCACCGAAACTCGCGATATCGACGCTCTGTTTGACGCTGTGATCAGGCTGGGAGATGCGGCAAGCACGTGAAAAGAGCGCCGTATGCAAAAAATCCAGAGTGTACGGACTTCAGAGCAGGCTAAACAGGCAACACACCGGCCATCGAAGACTCGAGGTCCGGTGTGTCCGGTTGTATGTCTACCAATGGCATGGTTCAGAGATCAGAAGAGGGAGAGCCTTTAACGTAGAAGCCGCAACAATGCTATTGCTTCTTCATCATTTCCTCTTTCTTCATCATGCAGTCTTTCCGCATCATTTCGTCTGTTTCCATTGTGCAGTCCTTGCCCATCATGTCGTTCTTATTCATCATGCGGTCTTGTTGCATCATGTTATCTTTTTGCATCATGCGGGGCCCGGGCTGCGCGCAGCCTACCAGTACACCCAAGGAGATGCTCAGTACTGCAATAAGCTTGTTCATATTTTTTCCTCAAATTAGGTGGTACAGATCAGTGGCGCTGTATTGCGCACCTTAATTTAATTAAATTCGATGAATAGCTTTTTGTGATGGCGCAAATACCTGCCACAAAGCCGGGTGCGCAGTAATGTGCTGATGAGGGAAATGCGTCGGCATGAGCATCGTCATGCCGGCCACTAGAACAAGGCATTCTGGCAGGGGATCATCCAGCCAGTTTGTGTGTGCCTTGCCCTAGATTGAGAGGGTGCGGAAAGCTGCCGTTTCAGGATTAGTCCGGCGTTTTCAGAAAGCGCAACAAACCTTGCAGGCAATAGGCGACGGTTTGCTCGCGTATCGTGTGGCGGTCGCCGCTGAAAACCTTGCGTTCGGTCACAACACGTTTGCCCATCGCCCAGCCGAAGCAGACGGTACCGACCGGCTTGCCCGGCACTGCGCCGGTGGGGCCGGCAATTCCGGTAGTGGCGATGGCGACATGCGCGTCGCTGTGCGCCAGCGCACCTTGCGCCATCGCAGCGGCAATTTCTTCGCTGACTGCGCCGTGTTGCGCTATCAGCACCGCCGACACATCGAGAATTTCGGTCTTGGAATCGTTCGAATAGGTGATGAAACCGCAATCGAACCACTCCGAGCAGCCGGCAATTTCAGTGATCGCTTGCGCCACGCCGCCGCCGGTGCAGGATTCGGCAGTCGCTACCAGCAAGCCTTTCTGTTTCAGTGTTTGTCCGACGTCTGCGGCTAATTTGATGATGTCTTCCATTTTATTCTCCTCCTGGTTACCAACTTGTTGCACATTTTTTAACTATTGCAAATATTACGTTGCGCGCCACAGCGCGAACACCAGCAAGGTGTAAAAAGCCGCCATGATGTCATCCCACATTACCCCAAAGCCGCCTTTGATGTGACGGTCGAAATAGCGAATCGGTGGAGGCTTAACCATATCAAAAAAACGGAACCAGATAAATGCCCAGCATTGCGTCGTGAAGTCGGCCGGCATGATGAATACCAGCACCAGCCAGAACGCGATGATTTCATCCCATACCATGCTGCCGTGATCAGGTGCGCCGAGATTGCGGCCGGTGATCTCGCAGACCCAGACTCCGATTGCGAAACCCACCACGATGATGACGGCCCAGTTGAGCGGGGTGAATAGTTCCGGCCAGCGCAAGCTCAGCACTGCAAACAACAGCCAGCCGTACAGCGTGCCGGAAGTGCCCGGCATGATCGGCGACAAGCCGCTGCCGAAGCCTTGCGCTACCAGATGCGCCGGATGGGCCAGCATGAAGCGGGCAGTGGGCTTGATCGGCAGGGGGTTGCGCTTGGGCTCGGAGGGTGTCATGGAGAAGAGAAGTGATCGAAGGAAGAAAATTGCAGATCAAGCGTCGCGCCGTTGGCGTCGACCAAGCGCAGGCCGCAGGCAGCCGGCTCGATGCTGCCGATGCTCGTGACCGCAGTGCCGGCGGCTTGTGCCGCTGCCAGTACCGCAGATCGTTGTGCAGGGGCGGCGGTGAAGCAGAGTTCGTAATCGTCGCCGCCGGCCAGCGCAAACTCGCGCTGCCGCGCTTGCGGCTGTCGTGCCAGCACAGCGCCCAAAGGCAGTGCGTCAAGGTTGACCAGCGCGCCGCATTTGGAGCGTTGCAAAATATGGCCGAGATCGCCGATCAGGCCGTCCGAGAGGTCGATGGCGGCATGTGCAATGCCGCGCAATGCTTGCCCGAGCGCCACGCGCGGCGTCGGGGCATGCAGCCGTACCGCAGCGGCAGCGAGGCTGGCGTGATCGAGCGCGACTTCCTGTCGCAAGCCGGCCAGCGCCAGGCGCGCATCGCCCAGCGTGCCGGAGATCCAGATGTCGTCGCCGACCTGTGCCGCATCGCGCCGCAATGCGTGCCCGACTGGAATCTCGCCGAAAATCGTGATGCAGATATTCCGCGGTCCTTTGGTCGTGTCGCCGCCGATCAGCGCGCAATCGTGCGCATCGGCGAGCGCAAACAATCCTTCGGCAAACCCTGCCAGCCACGCGCAATCGGCCTGCGGCAAGGAAAACGCCAGCGTAAAGCCGAGCGGTCGCGCGCCCATTGCCGCCAAGTCCGACAGATTGACGGCCAGACATTTGTGGCCGAGCTGCCGCGGATCGGCATCGGGGAAAAAATGCCGGCCTTCGACCAGCATGTCGCTGGAAATTGCCATCGCCATGCCCGGCGTCAGGCGGAGCAATGCACAATCGTCGCCGATTCCCAATGCCACTTGCGGGTGGCCGGGTTGGGGACGGGTGAAGTAGCGGGCAATCAGGTCGAATTCGGAAAGCATGCGGTGATTGTACCGAACCGGAGACAAAAGGCGGGCAAAAAGAAAATCCCGGAAATCGGGGTTTCTGCACGGAATGCCAAAACTACAGCCCCGGATGCTTGAATATACTATTCAGTGTATTTTTTAATGCCGCATATTATTGCTGCGGAAATGCATATGTTTTTACATATACCCCCTATGTTATTTTTGATCGTGTAATTTTTTCGGGCAATCTGGTCAGTGTTGCAATCAGTGCGGAATAGAGGCTATTCGCGCATTTTTGATGCCGCGCATGCAATCCGCCGGCGGATTGCAGTGCGATAACTCCGGTCCGCGCGGTCGGATCAGTATCCGTGTCAGAAGGGCGTGCCATCGCCGCAAGCAGCGATGGCAGGGCAGCTTGTCTTACAGTGCGACCATCTCGAAATCGGCCTTGGCCACGCCGCAGTCCGGGCATTCCCAGTCGGCCGGGATGTCGTCCCATTTGGTGCCGGCGGCAATGCCGTCTTCCGGCATGCCGATCGATTCGTCGTAGATGAAGCCGCACACGATGCATTGATAAGTTTTCATATTGTTCCTTTAAGTAATCCGGTATTGGTGTGAGGCGAAAGGCGCCGTCAAGAATTATTGGGCTGCGTTGAAAGCGTCCAGCACCGACTGGTAGTGGTTGGCGTGACGTTCTTCCACCTTGGCCAGCGCGGCAAACCGCTTGGCGGCGATTTCCAGCGTGCGCTTGAAGTTTTCCGCGTGCTCCTGCGATTCGGCGATCTGCTGGTCGTATTCGGCCACGGCCGCCTGGTTGCCTTCTTCCACCGCCAGATGGCGGAATTTCGGATACATTTCGGTGTATTCGTAGGTCTCCCCTTCGATTGCGATTTCCAGCGCCTTGGCCGGAGTCATCTGCGCTTTCGGATACAGCAGGTCGAGATGGCCGAAGGCGTGCATGACTTCTTGTTCGGCGGTTGCTTCGAATGCCTGCGCCACCTCTTCGGCACCGGCTGCACGTGCCAATTTGGCGAAATAGCGGTATTTGATATGCGCCATCGATTCGCCGGCGAATGCGGATTCGAGATTGCCGATGGTGACGGACTTGATGTTGGATTCCTGATTTGCCATGATGTGCTCCAATGTGATGGACAGAACGATTTGTTTAATGCAATCGGTATGGAATGGATGATAGATAAACATAATCGATTGGTAAAATTGATTATATTTATCAATTCGATAGTTTTTTATGTTGATGTGGAAATGCGTACGCGCATTTGGCGCTGCCGATATATGCGTAAAGCGCATAACACACGTACAAATACGTATAAAGTCTGAACGTGTGCTCTGCTAAAATTGTCAGCTTTCGGTAAGCATTAAAAAAACAGAGAGGCCGCAGAGCATGGAATCGACATCGGACCAAAAAGAGCAGCGACGCCAGGAGTTGCGTCAGGCTGCACTCGAATATCATGAATTTCCGATCCCGGGCAAGATCAGCGTCACACCGACCAAGCAGCTGTCCAATCAGCGCGATCTGGCTCTGGCGTATTCCCCTGGAGTAGCCTCGCCGTGCGAAGAAATCGTTGCCGATCCGGCGAACGTCTTCAAGTACACTTCACGCGGCAATCTGGTCGCTGTCATCACCAACGGCACCGCAGTGCTCGGCCTGGGCAATATTGGCCCGCTGGCCTCCAAGCCGGTAATGGAAGGCAAGGGCGTTCTGTTCAAAAAATTCGCCGGTATTGATGTTTTCGACATAGAAATCAATGAGCTCGATCCGGACAAACTGGTCGATATCATTGCCTCGCTGGAGCCGACTTTCGGCGGCATCAATCTGGAAGACATCAAGGCGCCGGAGTGTTTTTATATCGAGCGCAAGTTGCGCGAACGGATGAAAATCCCGGTTTTTCACGACGATCAACATGGCACCGCGATCATCGTCGGCGCTGCAATCCTGAACGGCTTGAAAGTAGTCGGCAAAGACATCAAGCAAGCAAAACTGGTGGTGTCCGGTGCGGGCGCTGCGGCCTTGGCTTGTCTGGACCTGATTGTCGATCTCGGTTTCCCGATTGAAAATATTTTCGTAACCGACCTGGCCGGCGTAGTGTACGAGGGCCGGGTTGAACTGATGGATCCGGACAAGGCCCGTTTTGCCCAGCCCACCAGCGCGCGTACCTTGGCCGAAGTGATGCCGGGCGCAGACATTTTCCTCGGATTGTCCGCCGGCGGCGTACTGAAGCCGGAAATGCTGGTCGGCATGGCAGCCAATCCGCTGGTGCTGGCGCTGGCCAATCCGACACCGGAAATTCTGCCGGAAGAAGCCAAGGCGGTGCGTCCCGATGCAATCCTCGCCACCGGCCGCTCCGACTATCCGAACCAGGTCAATAACGTATTGTGCTTTCCGTACATTTTCCGCGGCGCGCTCGATTGCGGGGCGACTACCATCACGCGCTCGATGGAGATCGCGGTGGTGCATGCGATTGCTGCATTGGCGCAAGCCGAGCAATCGGATGTGGTGGCCACTACGTACGGCATCCACAATCTGTCGTTCGGCCCCGAATATCTGATTCCGATGCCGTTCGATCCGCGTCTGATGATGAAAATCGCGCCGGCCGTGGCGCAAGCGGCAGCCGACTCCGGCGTGGCTGCGCGGCCGATTCAGGACATGCAAGCGTATGCCGATCGCCTGCAGCAATTCGTTTATCGCAGCGGCACCTTCATGAAGCCGCTGTTCCAGATTGCGAAAAAAGCCCCGTCGGGCAGAAAACGCATCGTTTTTGCCGAGGGTGAAGAAGAGCGCGTACTGCGCGCGGTGCAGATCATCGTCGATGAAAAGCTGGCCAAGCCGATTCTGGTCGGCCGGCCATCGGTATTGTCGCAACGGATCGAGAAATTCGGCTTGCGTCTGAAGCTGGACGCGGATTTCGAAGTCATCAATCCCAACTTTGACGAGCGCTATCGCGATTACTGGCAAACCTTTCATCAGATGTCGAAGCGCAAGGGTGTTACCGAGCAGTACGCAAAGCTCGAAATGCGCCGCCGCCATACGCTGATCGGTGCAATGATGATCCATAAGGGGGATGCCGATGGCATGATTTGCGGCACTTATGGCAACACCAATTTGCATTTGAATTACATCGATCAGATTCTAGGCAAGCGCGAAGGCGTCAATGTGTATGCTGCAATGAACTGCCTGATCCTGCCAAACCGGCAGGTGGTGCTGGTCGATACGCATGTCAACGAAAATCCGAATGCAGAGCAAGTGGCGGAAATCACCATCATGGCTGCGGAAGAGATGCAGCGTTTCGGTCTGCAGCCGCGCGCTGCGCTGCTGTCGCATTCGAATTTCGGCTCCAGCAACAGCGAGTCGGCGCAAAAAATGCGGGCCGCGCTGGCCATCATTCAAAAGAATGCGCCTGAACTGGAAATCGACGGTGAAATGCATGGCGATACAGCGCTTGATTCGGCCTTGCGCAAATCGATAATGCCGGATTCGCCTTTGACCGGCGACGCCAATTTGCTGGTTATGCCCAATATCGATGCCGCCAACATTGCCTACAATCTGCTCAAGACCGCGTCCGGCAATGGCGTTGCGATCGGGCCGATCCTGCTCGGTTGCGCGAAGCCGGTGCATATCCTGACGCCGTCAGCCACGGTGCGCCGGATTGTCAACATGACCGCCTTGTGCGTAGTCGATGCGATAGCCGAGCGTTAAAACCGAACGGATCGCGTAATGAAAAAATGCCGTGTCTCGATTAAGAGAAACGGCATTTTTTATCGCCTCGACGATGCGCGGCTACGGTTCTCAGTGCGCCTCGGACTTGGCCGGGTAAATCCGTATCGGTTTGGGCGCGATATCCTGGGTCACGCGGAGATTCTCCCTTCTGATCAAATCTTCGAGCGTGATCCCATCGAGTACCGCCAGGTAAGCCGCCGTTGCCGCATGCAGCACCCCTTTTAGCCTGCAATCGGAAGAATAACCGCACGCGACATTGTCGGGCGAAAAACACTCTGCCATGAAAAAATCGGTTTCGGTATTGCGTACTACTTCACCGATATTGATATCCGCAGGTTCCCTGTTCAGACGCAGTCCGCCGTTGCGCCCGCGCACGGTTTCCACCATGCCGGTCAAGCCTAATTGATGCACCACTTTCATCAAGTGATTCTTGGATATGTCGTGAATGCTGGCGATATCCTGAATCGTCACCAGCTTATCCCGGTTCAACCCCAAGTGCATCAGAGTGCGTAACGTGTAATCGGTATAAGCAGTTAATCTCATCGCTGGGTCCAGGCCGGTTAAAGAGTGATGCCGTATATATTGTTTAATGCGGTATTTATTATATATCTTATAGCGCTCCCAGCTGAAAAAGCGTGTGTGCGCTGCTTGTTGGCAATGATGTCATTTTGTTACAGGCATCCGATTCAAGCGAAGCCCACTGAAATTGATCTATGTTAATTCTTCTCATTAAAGATGCATGTAAATTGCATCTATTAAAAAATACATATAAAATACATCTTATCAGCTGACTGACCGATTTTTTTTCAACTCCGCATCTTTTCAATCATTTTTTAACTTAACCGAAGAAGGATATTTGCCATGCACGCAACGCGCAAACTCTGGACTTGGCTGGCCATAATCTGTGTTCTTTCCTTTGCCGTATTAGGCTGGGTTGGATCCGAGATTTACGTTAAGGCCCCGCCAATCCCCAACCAGGTCGTCAGTACTACCGGCGATGGTGTTTTTTCAGAAGGACAGGTACAGCGCGGGCAAAAAGCATGGCTTTCTGCGGGCGGTCAGCAATTGGGATCGGTGTGGGGGCATGGCAGTTATTTGGCGCCGGACTGGTCTGCCGACTGGCTGCATCGGGAAGCGCTGGCATTGCGTGAAGTATGGGCGCAGCGTGATTTCGGCAAAACATTCGAGCAACTCGACGTCGGGCAGCAAGGGCAGCTCAACGGGCTGTTGAAAGTCGAGATGCGGCGCAATACCTACAATGCGCAAAACGGCGTGATTACGCTCTCGCCGGAACGTGCGGCAGCGGTGCAACAAGTTGCGAAGCACTATGCCGGCTTGTTTGGCGACGACAAGTCGCTGGATGCGTTGCGTGAACAATACGCAATGAATCCGGGCTCGCTGCAAGATCCGGCTGACCGACAAGCATTGACCGCATTCTTTTTCTGGAGCGCCTGGTCTGCCGCTACCGATCGTCCCGGCGAAACGGATCTGAGTTACACCAGCAATTGGCCGCACGAACCGCTGGTGGCCAATACGCCGACCGCCGGTACCGGCATCTGGTCGATTGCCAGCGTGATATTGATGATTGCTGCGATTGCAGGGATGATTTTCTATCATTCGACCAGCAAGGAAGAAGGCGATCCTACTCCGCCCAAGACCGACCCGCTGTTCGATCTGAAGCCTACGCCATCGATGCAGGCCACCAAGAAGTATTTCTTCGTAGTGATCGGTTTGATTCTGGCGCAGGTCGGCATGGGCGTGATCACCGCGCATTATGCGGTCGAAGGCACCAGCTTTTTCGGTTATCCGTTAGGTGAAATTCTGCCTTTCATTGTCAGTCGCACCATCCATACCCAGTTCGCGGTATTGTGGATTGCCACTGCCTGGCTGGCTACCGGTCTGTATATTGCGCCGGCGATCTCAGGACATGAACCGAAATACCAGAAACTGGGTGTCAATGTGTTGTTCTATGCATTGCTATTCATCGTGGTCGGTTCTACCGTATCCGGCTGGATCGGCACCTTGCAGCATCTGGGAACCGATTTCGGCTTCTGGGTCGGCAATCAGGGCCTCGAATTCACCAGCATGGGCCGCGTCTGGCAAATCCTGCTGTTCATCGGCTTGCTGTTCTGGGTCTTGTTGCTGGGTCGCGGCTTGCTGCCGGCTCTGAAAAAACCGTCCGAGAGCCGGGGCTTGATCGCGATGGTATTCCTGGCGGCGTTGTGCATCGGCGGTTTTTATGCGACTTCGCTGGTATGGGGTCAGAACACGCATTACTCGATCGTCGAGTACTGGCGCTGGTGGTTGGTCCATCTGTGGGTAGAAGGCTTCTTTGAAGTGTTCGCCACTGCTGTCATCGCACTGTTGTTCACACGTCTCGGACTGATTCATGCTGCGACTGCAAATACTGCGATCGTGCTGGAAACCATCGTGTTCCTGTTCGCCGGCATTCTGGGTACGCTGCATCATCTGTACTTTACCGGCACGCCGACTTCGGTGATCGCTATCGGTTCGATGTTCTCTGCACTGGAAGTGGTACCGCTGGCAATGATAGGCGTGGAAGCATATCGCAACTATCAGCGCTCCAAGGCTGCGCCCTGGGTACAGACTTACAAATGGCCGATCCTGTGCTTTATCGCGGTGGGCTTCTGGAATGTAATCGGTGCCGGTTTGCTGGGTTTCTCGGTCAATACGCCAATCGCACTGTATTACATGCAAGGTATGAACCTGACCGCCGCACACGGCCATGCCGCATTGTTCGGCGTCTATGGGATGCTGGGGATCGGCTTGCTGCTGTTCTGCCTGCGTGGCATGTCGGATCGTGCCGCCTGGTCTGACAAGCTATTGCAGCCGATGTTTTGGTTGCTCAATATCGGTCTTGGCATGATGGTGTTCATCTCGCTGCTGCCAGCCGGCATTTATCAAGCATGGGCCAGCATCACCCAAGGCGTGTGGTATGCACGTTCGGCTGAAGTCGTGCATTCACATCTGATGGAAACCTTTGTCTGGATGCGTGTGCCTGGCGATATCGTGTTTTCGATCGGGGTGTTCTTCCTGGTGGCCTTTGCATGGCGCTTGGTTGCCAAAGCCACTCCGTCCAAAGAGCAGGCGTTGTCGACAGTACGTCCGATCAAAAACTGATCTTACCTAGCCGGAACAGGCGGCTTTGCCAGCCTGTTCCGCTATTTTTATCCATTGTTTTTACATAAGGAGTTTCATCATGGCCCACGATTGCTCACATCCAACCACGGCTGCAGGCACTTATCCATTCGATGCACGCGGCGTCGCCAAGCGTTTTCGGCATGCAGCGATTTTTGGCGCGCTGGAAGCCTTGCAACCAGGCGAAACCATGCGCTTTTGCAACGACCATGATCCATTGCCGCTTTTGGCGCAAATCAATGGCCACTATGGCGCAGCGGTCCAGATTGCCTATGTCTCGCGCGAACCGGGTGAAATCGTCATTGATTTTCAGGTGGTCGGATAATTTTCAATTTGATGGTATTTGAAATGGGCGCCGCTTGACTGCTATAGTGGGTTTGATTTACGTTAATGCGTAGCCAGAGCATGGCGCAATTGCTCACCCAATGCGCCTGCATAATCGAAGTCATCATAGGGAAGATCAGAATATGTTCAAGACGATACTTGTGCCAACGGATGGCTCACCCTTGTCCGACAAGGCCATCAATGCAGCGATCGAATTTGCACAGTCCAATGGTGGGAAAATTGTCGGTTTATCGGTAGCCGAGCCTTATCCATACGCGCCGCTGACCGATGGCTCGGTGACGGTGGACGCCAATAATTATGAAGAAAAAATGCGCGAAATGGCGCAATTGCACGTTCAGAAAATAGCCAATGCCGCACAGGCGGCGAATGTTCCGTGCGAAACCTGCGTACGGCAATCGTTCCGCCCGCATGAAGAAATCATCAGCGTTGCCATCAATAACCATTGCGACATCATTTTCATGGCATCGCATGGACGCAAAGGCTTGAGCAAATTGTTTGTCGGCAGCGAAACCCAAAAAGTGCTCGCGCATTCGAATATCCCGGTTCTGGTGTTCCGCCAGGATTGATCGAGTTCATATCCAAAGCCCTGCCAGGCAGGGCTTGCAACTTCGCGTCCTGCTGCATATCCTTCCTGCGCACTTCTGCACCTCTTCGCGCAGCACTTTCCCCGCCATCGTTTTCCCGCAGTCGGTAAAACCGAGACTGGAGATTTTCCCCATGAGTTACCTTGCCATCAAACATCTTCATATCACTTGCGCGGCACTCAGCGGTAGCCTGTTCTTGTTGCGCGGATTCTGGATGCTGCAGGGCTCGCCCGTTCTGCAGCGGCGCTGGGTCAGAATTGCGCCGCATGTCATCGACACCTTGCTGCTCACCAGTGCGTTGATCATGGTGTTCTGGAGCGGTCAGTATCCGTTCGTGCAGAACTGGCTGACAGCCAAGGTCATCGCATTAATTGTCTATATCGGATTGGGTACCATTGCGTTAAAGCGCGGCAAAACCAAGACAGTGCGGGTGACCGCCTTCATCAGCGCATTACTGGTATTTGCGTATATCGTGGGCGTCGCAGTAACCCGGCAGGCAACGATTGTCGGGTAATGTCGCAGCGTTTTGCCGATTCATTCGCCGGCCGGTTACGGTAAAAATTCCTTGTTGTGTCTGATGCAGGGAGGGCGATTATTGCGCTATTGATTGAGGAAAAATGTCGGCATGGCAGAAAATTATCCCGAATCAAGAGATTCATAAAAATCCTTCAATCCGGTTTACCTATCTGCATTTAGTCATTATTCTTCTTTAAACCACAATATGTTGTGTTTAAGGAGGCGCGATGGCGACAAAGACGGTAGCACAAGCAATTTCATTTCTGACTCAGGTCATCAAGCGCGACGGCAGCGTAAAACCGTTCGATTCCGGCAAAATCGCATCTGCATTGTTGCGCGCCGGGCAAGCCAGCGGCGAATTCGGCAGCGCCGAGGCCGAGCGCCTGACGCAGCAGGCGGTACTGCAAAAGATTGCGCCGAATCGCGCCATACCGCATGTCGAGCAGATTCAGGATGCGGTGGAAACCGTGCTGTTTGACGCCGGTCATCGCAACACGCTACGTGCCTACATCGTCTACCGCGAGCAGCATAGCAGCTTGCGCACCGACCGCCAGACGCTGGTCGATGTCGAGAGTTCGATCAATGAATACCTGCAGCAGCGCGATTGGCGCGTCAATGCCAACGCCAATCAGGGTTATTCGCTGGGCGGCCTGATCCTGAACGTGTCGGGCAAGGTGATTGCCAATTACTGGCTCAGCCATGTCTATCCGCCGGCGGTGGGCGACGCGCATCGCAATGCCGACCTGCACATCCACGATCTGGACATGCTGGCCGGCTACTGCGCCGGCTGGTCGCTGCGCACTTTGCTGAACGAAGGCTTGAACGGGGTACCGGGTAAGGTCGAATCGGGGCCGCCAAAACATCTGTCGAGCGCGGTCGGGCAAATCGTCAATTTCCTCGGCACGTTGCAAAATGAATGGGCCGGCGCGCAGGCATTCAGTTCGTTCGATACCTATATGGCGCCGTATGTGCGCAACGATAAACTCGATTACGCCAGCGTCAAGCAATCTATCCAGGAGCTGATTTACAACCTGAACGTGCCGTCGCGCTGGGGCACCCAGACTCCGTTTACCAACCTGACTTTCGACTGGGTCTGCCCGGAGGACTTGCGCGTCCAGGTGCCGCTGATCGGCGGCGTCGAGATGCCGTTCGCGTACGGCGATCTGCAGCTCGAAATGGATATGATCAACCGCGCCTACATCGAAGTCATGATGGCCGGCGACGCCAAAGGGCGGGTGTTTACGTTCCCGATCCCGACTTACAACATCACGCCGGATTTCGACTGGGACAGTCCAAACGCCAATCTGCTGTTCGAGATGACCGCCCGCTACGGCTTGCCTTACTTCCAGAATTTCATCAATTCGGAGCTGAAGCCGAGCATGATCCGCTCGATGTGCTGCCGCCTGCAGCTGGACTTGCGCGAATTGCTCAAGCGCGGCAACGGCCTGTTCGGCTCGGCCGAACAAACCGGCTCGCTCGGCGTGGTGACGATCAATTGCGCCCGCCTGGGTTATCTGTGCAAGGGCGATGAAGCAGCGCTGCTGCAGCGCATCGATGGATTGCTGGAACTCGGCAAGACCAGCCTGGAAATCAAGCGCAAGGTGATCCAGCGCTATATGGACAATGGCTTGTTCCCGTATACCAAACGCTATCTGGGCACCTTGCGCAATCATTTTTCCACGCTCGGCGTCAATGGCATCAACGAAATGATCCGCAATTTCAGCGATGGCGCACACGACATCAGCAGCGAATGGGGCCATGCGTTCGCGCTGCGCCTGCTCGACCATGTACGGGCCCGGATACTGGAGTTTCAGGAGCAAACCGGAAATATGTACAACCTGGAAGCGACTCCGGCCGAAGGCACCACCTACCGCTTCGCCAAGGAAGACCGCAAGCGTTGGCCTGCCATCCTGCAGGCCGGCACCGACGACATGCCGTATTACACCAATTCGTCGCAACTGCCAGTCGGCTTCACCGACGATCCGTTCGAGGCGATGGAGCGGCAGGATGCGCTGCAGCGCAAATATACCGGCGGCACCGTGCTGCATCTATACATGACCGAGCCGCTGTCGAGTGCGAACGCTTGCCGCACGCTGGTGAAGCGTGCGCTGAGCCGGTTCTCGATGCCGTACATCACCGTCACCCCGACTTTTTCGATCTGCCCGAAACATGGCTATCTGGCCGGCAGTCACGCGTTTTGCCCGAAATGCGATGCGGACATCATTGCGAGAAAGCAATCTCTGGCGGCCTGAATCATGTGCTACATAAGCATACTGCCATAAGTAAAGTTACATTGCGCAGTAAAAATATGCGGAAAATAGCATATTTTTAAAATTTAATTGGGAGTATTTTAATCGTGGCACATATTAACGAAACTGTTTTAACCCACCAGGAGCATTACCATGACCGATCTTAGTAATCAAATTTTTCTTGCCAGCCCTGCAATCACGCTCACCGACGCCGAGCGTCAACCGTGTGAAATCTGGACCCGCGTGATGGGCTATCACCGGCCGGTATCGTCGTTCAACATCGGCAAGAAAGGCGAGTTTCATGAGCGCACCTACTTCACTGAAGACTGTGTCCGGCTTGACCAGTAAGCGATCGCTGAAAGTGGGCGGCATAACGCCGTTCACTGCCACCGATTACCCGGGCAAACTGGCGGCGGTGGTGTTCGTGCAGGGTTGCCCGTGGCGCTGCGGTTATTGCCATAACCCGCATTTGCAACCGCGCCTGAGCGAGAGTTCGCTCGCGTGGCAGCAGGTGCTGGATTTGCTGCAGCGGCGGGTCGGGTTGATCGATGCGGTGGTATTCAGCGGCGGTGAACCGACCATCGATGCGGCGCTGGCGGACGCCATCTGCGCGGTGCGCGAACTGGGATTCGATGTCGGACTGCACAGCGCCGGCACCTACCCGAAACGGCTGGCGGAAATCCTGCCGTTGCTGGATTGGGTCGGGCTCGACATCAAGGCCTCGTTTGCGCAGTACGACCGGATCACGCAGATCACCGGCAGCGGCCACCAGGCAAGGGCTGCGGCCGAAGCGGTCTTGGCCAGCGGCGTCGATTACGAGTTTCGCACCACCATCCATCCGGCCCTGCTGCCGGAAGCCGAGGTGCTGGCACTGGCGCAGAGCCTGGCGCAAATGGGCGCGCAGAAGTATGTGTTGCAGGTGTTTCGTGCGCAGGGCAGTCAGGACGATGCGCTGGCTGCGGCTGCAATGGCCGGCTATCCGAGCGATACGCTGGTGCGTCGGGTGGCGCAACTGTTTGCGCACTTCAGCGTGCGACGCAGTTAGGTTTGCGGTTTCAGATCGGCCATCACGCGGGCGATCACGGCTTCGGCTTGCTGTGGATCGAAATCTTCATGCAGGCGCTTCTTGACGCCGTACTGTTGCAACTGGTGATAGCTGTTTGGCACAATGTTATGCCGCGACAGGCAATTCTTGGTGCAGGCCAGCGCACAGCCGTCGAGGGCGATGATGTGCCGCCCCGATTGTGCAATCTTCAGCAGATACGGTACATCGCCGCCGATTCCGGCGATGCAGGACATTTCGGCTACGCCGCGCCGGTCGAGTTGCAGGGCGACGTGGTTGGTAAGTTGCGCGGCGCTCGAACAGCCGGAGCAAGAGTAGACCAGCGGTAAATCGGCATTTTTCGCGGCATCTTTCGCACTCATGAGACGCACTCTTTCCTTTCAGGTATTTCAACAACCTTCGCAGCTATCGTTATCCATTCGGGCTTACGCACAACCTGGTGGCCCGTTAACACAAGCCGGAGCCCCTGCATCGGATCGCAGGCACAGTGGCTTGCATTACGGCGTCGTCATGCTTTGAGCTTGTCCTTCATCCGCGCCAGCATGTTGTCGGGCGAAAGTTGCGCCAGATGGAAAACCGGTAATTCGATCGCATCGATGGTATTTTTTACCAGCAAGCCCAGCTCGGTGTCGCCTTCCATCGAAAGCCGTCGGCTGAAGAACAAGGTGTCGGGGTCTTCGTGGCGTTGCGCCAGCAACAGAAAATCGTGCGCGCTAGCGCTGATGGTCAGGTCGGCCTGGTCCATGTTGCGGCAAGCGGTAAAACTTTTCTGGGTCCACTGAAAGTCGAACGACAATTGTGCATCGCTGATCGTGATGCGCAGTTTTTTATCGGCGAGCGATGCGCGCACATCGTCCGGCAGGTTTTTCAGCAGTGCCAGGTTCAGTGCGGTGACAAACAACAGCGAACCCGGATATGCAGGCAACAGCGACAGCAATTTGCCCACCTGTTTCGGTATCACATAACGACTTTTATTCATGAGTATTTCCTCGGTTTTTATACTACGTAGAGCAATACGGCAAAGTAATGGCAGATGCTGCCGCCCAGAACAAACAAGTGCCAGATACCATGCCCATGACGCATTTTTTGATCGTTAACATAAAAAATAATGCCAATCGTGTACAACAACCCGCCGGCCGCCAGCCAGGCAAATCCCGCCATTGTCAGAGCCGATATCAAAGGCACAATCGCAATGAGCGCCAGCCATCCCATCAATACATAAATGGTCAGCGATAACAGGCGCGCACCTTTGGCGAACCAGATTTCCTGCACAATTCCGACCAATGCCAGGCCCCATACCGCGCCGAACAAGGACCAACCCCAAGGGCCGCGCAGCGTCACCAGGACGAAAGGAGTGTAGCTGCCTGCGATCAGCAGATAAATTGCGCAGTGATCGAACTTGCGCAGCGCATTCTTGGCCTGCCCGCGTACGCTGTGATACAGAGTAGAGCCGACATACAGTGCCAGCAGCATTGCGCCATAGATGCTGAAGCTGACGATTTTCCACGGGTCGCCCAGACGCGCTGCCAGCACAATCAGCAGCACCGTTCCGATCGCAGACAATACGGCACCGACCAAATGGCTGATGCTGTTGAATTTTTCACCGTAATACATAAGATGCGGTACTCCTCTGGAAATCTGTTAACGCACGCCGGGGCGCCGGTTGCGATTTCTGGAGAAGTGTATCCGTTCATTCATCCATTATCACGCGACCAGTTGCTCCAGCCCGGGTTTACCATACCAGTAACCGTTACAAGGTTGATCAGGCATTATCGCGCGCATCGATTCCATTGCGTCGGCTGCGGATGCCTGTTGCGCCAGCACTGCATGGAATTGCTTGATGACTTCCTCGGTGTGTTGCGACTGCGGGCTGATGCGCACCACGTTCACGCCCAGTTCGCGCATTTGCGCCAGTTCATTGACCAGATTGTAGACCAATGCGGACTGGGTCTGAATGCCGTTGAGTATCAGGAAATCCTTGCTCTCGCGGGTTTGCAGCATCAACCCATCGGCATAATTCATGCAGACGAACTGGCAATTGTCTTTCGGCAGGTTGTGATGGCGCGCGGTAAAGCACCGTGCCGAGAACGCCAGCGGCATCCGGCCGTATACGAACACTTCGGTTTCCATCCCGACAGGCCGGTCTGCCTGCAACAGCGCCAGATCGTCGCGGTTCATTTCAAGCGGCATTACCCAGCGCTTCGCGCCCAGCTCGGCTACCAGGGCAAGCGATGGAGAGTTGTATAAATTAAGATGTTGCCCTGCAATGAACGGCGTCTTTGCGCTCAGGCAATGGACCGCGCCCATGTCGTTTGCCTCGACCGTGAAGTTGCCATTTTCGGTAATCTTGCGCAAGGTGGCGGTATCCGCGCCGGACTCGATTAACACCAGTGTCGACAGCACTACTTCCTTGCCCGCAGCCCGCAGGCGCTCGGCAATGGCTAGCCAATCGGACAGCCGTAATTCATGGCGGCGCGAGCACACCGTTTCGCCCAGATAGACGATATCGACGGCGGAATTGGCGATGGTTTCATAGAACTTGAATACTGTATCGCGCTCCCAGTAATACAGTATCGGGCCCAAAGCAAGTTTCAAAATACATTCTCCTGTTACGGTTATTCTCTTTCTACATCAATCGTGAAGGCACAGCGCAAGCCGCCGCCAGTGCGCAGGTGCGGCTTGCGCCGCCGACAAAGCGCACGAATGAGGAAGAAATGGATTATTTCCATGGGCGGTGATACGCCCCTAGTGTGTGTTGCTGTCCTTCGGCGACTTTATCCAGATCGGTCATCCAGGTCGGTTTTACCGAATAGCGGTGCAAGTTTTCGCGGCAGCTGTCGAGTGCTTCACGCCAGACCTTGGTCACTTGCGCGGTATAGGCGGGACTGCGCTGGCGCCCTTCGATCTTGATGGCACGCACGCCCATGCGCATCAGCTGCGGCAATAGTTCCAGCGTGTTTAGGCTGGTGGGCTCTTCAATCGCATAATAGTTTTCGTCGCGCACGTCGAAGCGGCCTTTGCACAAGGTCGGATAGCCGGCGTTTTCGCCATCTGCATAGCGGTCAATCAATACACCATTCAGGCGCGATTCCAGACCTTTGGGCGTTTGTTGCCAGCGCACCGATTTGGCCGGCGAGCAGACGCCATGCGTGTTCGGCGCTTCGCCGGTAACGTAGGAAGACAGCGCGCAACGGCCCTCTACCATTACGCACAGGCTGCCGAAGCCGAAGACTTCGATTTCGACCGGAGTTTTCTTGCTCACTTGCTCCACTTGCGCCAGCGACAGCACTCGCGGCAGCACTGCGCGTGCGATGCCAAAATGCTCGTAGTAAAAATTAATCGCTTCAAAATTGGTGGCGGAACCCTGGACTGAAAGATGCAGACGCAATTGCGGATGATGCTTTACCGCATATTGCATCAATCCCGGATCTGCCAGAATCACCGCATCCACCCCGGCATGGGCGGCGCGGTCAATGGCCGTGCGCCATTGCTGCCAGCCGGCAGCTTGCGGATACGTATTCAGGGCCAGCAATACTTTGCAGCCGCGATCATGCGCATAGCGAATGCCGGTGGCGATAGCGTTATCGTCGAAATTCAGCCCGGCGAAATTGCGCGCATTGGTGGCGTCGCGAAAACCCAGATAGACGCAATCTGCGCCGTTGTCGACTGCGGCTTTAAGCGCGGGCAGGCTTCCGGCAGGGCAGACCAATTCCATTTTTTCCACGGCAGCGGTTGCCGCTTCGGTTTCGGTCAAGGTATCAACGGATGTATTCGTCATGGTGTATTTGTTGTGGCAATGTATGGGTGACGTTAATAACAGAGGTAGAAATGTTGCGAGGGCACAATTCGCCTCAGGTCGAATCGTGCGGTTTGCGGGAGTGCAGCAAATTGATCATCCGATGTCTTGCCCTCAAATCGGCAGCAAATGCTGTTGCAGCCAACGTGTATTCAAATCGGCTGGACTTTGCCCTGTCAGCATGTATTGAATCAGCTCATGCACTGACCTGATTGCATGGCCGAACGGCAATTCTTCGGAGCCACGGAAAAACAGGCCGCGCTTGATGTCGCCGTTCATCGCGAAAGCGAGTTGGGTATCGATGCAGAACTGGCCAGCCTTGGCAATGCCGTCGCGCCAGCCGCACTGGAGCAGGCAATCGAAGCCCACCGTACAGGGTTTGGCTTTGGCGATGCTCTTGAGCTTGGCTTCCTTGTCCAGATAGTTGGCCAGCCAAGGCGTGCGTACCGCGCGTGCCGGTAATCCGGTGTTGCTGATGAAAGTCACGATATCTTCCGGGCGTGCTTCCACCAGAACTTTTTTGAAGTTCGGATGCGCATCGCCTTCCTCGGTTACCGCGAATGGCGTGCCGAGTTGAATGGCACTCGCGCCCAGCGCGAATAATTCGCATACTTCCTGGTGACTATTGATGCCGCCGGCGGCAATCAGTGGAATCCGTTCGCGCTCAAGGCCAAGCTGCTTGAATAATTCCAGCGTGCTTTCGAGGACGGTGGGGAAGGTAAAATTCGGATTGGCGACATCTTCCGCATTTGCTGCGCCCAGATGTCCACCCGCATAGCGCGGATTTTCAATCACGATAGCGTCGGGCAAGCGATTTTTGCGCATCCATTTTTTGAGTATCAGTGCGATGCCACGCACGTCGGACAGAATCGGAATCAGCGCAACCTTCTGATAATGGGCGGTCAGTTCCGGCAAATCCAGCGGCAAACCGGCACCGACGACAATTGCATCGATCCCGCTGGCGCATGCCTGGCGTACCGAAGATGCGTACTCCGACACTGCGCGCATGACATTGACGGCGAGCATGCCGCGACCACCGGCCAGCACACGCGCCGCCTTGATCTCGCGGTCAAGCGCAATCAGGTTGACGCTATCGATCAATTCCTTGTCGCGTGAACGGTGTGTTTGCGCCATCAAGTCCGGATGATGACGGCGCAGATCGACGCTGGAAATGGTGCCGACCGCACCGGATCCGGCTACGGTCCCTGCCAGGCGATGTGCGGAAATGCCAACACCCATTCCCCCTTGGACGATGGGCAGCAATAATTGTTCTTTAAGTTTGAGTAGCGGTAATGCAATCTGCAGCACAATAATCCTTGTTGTTGCCGACCTGCGCGAATGCCGAATGACTCGAGCAGGCACTACCTCGTATACATACAAACTGACGCGAGGCAGCGCGGGGCAGATTCGCTGCAAGCGTCTGAGGCCACGGTTATCCGTATCATATCCAGCGGATGTTATTGACTTTTCTAGCTATGAATTCTATGGAGTATCGTTAAAAAAAGGCGATTCCCGCATAATTCATGTGCCGTCTGAAAAATACTACCATCGGTAATGCCGATATGCGGCAGCACAGGGCGAGCATGCGAAAGAGAGTTTCGTATTTGTTCAGCTACTGTAGACTATCATTGCCCTATGAATCCTTAATGTAGATCAATGGTATTGGGTAAGAATTGATGTGAGAATGGCTGACCGTTCATTTGGGTCCATATCATGAAAACGATTAGCGAATTCTTGGGTGCCGATCATAAGCGTTGTGACGAACTGTTTGCGATAACCGAGCGCAGTGTGGAGCAGGGCGATTGGGCACTGGCGAAAACTGCATTTCAGGATTTCAGTGAAGCACAGGTGCATCACTTGGCGATGGAAGAAACAGTCCTGTTTCCCGCTTTTGAAAAAGCCACCGGCAACACAAATGGTCCAACCAGCGTCATGCGCGCCGAACACAAGCAAATGCTGGGTCTCATGGAGCAGATGGACGATGCAATAGGAAAACAGCATGCGTCCAATTTTTTCGGTAATGCGGAGACTCTCAATATCATGCTGCAGCAGCATAATATGAAAGAGGAAAGCATGTTATATCCGATGACTGATAGGGCGTTATTTGCCAAATGTCATGAAATCATAGATGCGATGGAGCATATCAATAACGTCATCGCTGCTCTGGATAAGGTCGATTGAGATCGTGGATAACGATATTGAACTGAATGTTTGTGGCCTTGAACCACCGGAACCCATGGAGCGTGTACTAGATGCGATTTCGGAAATGGCTCCGGGGCAGCGTTTGCGTATGGTGATCGATCGCGAACCGCGTCCGCTGTATCGTATTCTTGATAACAACGGCTTTGCGCACGAAACACACTCCCGGCCGGATTACCTCTACGAAATACTGATTTGGCACAAGGTCTGATGCAGCGTATTTTATCGTTTGATCAAGCACCGCCGTTATCAGTACCTTTGCGATTTTTCCTGACCGGCCCTGTATTTGCGATCATTGCCGCCTTATTGCTTTTCTGGAATGGCCCACAAGCGCTGACATCTCGCTGGTCTCCTTTGACGCTGGCATTGACGCATTTACTGGTGCTGGGATTTCTGGCCAGCTCTATGATTGGCGCACTGATTCAGATTTTGCCAGTAGTGGCAGGTGTCCACCTGCCGCGCACGAAGTTGACTGCCAGTGCAGTACATCTCCTTTTGACAGTCGGCACTGCGGCTTTGGCTACGGCTTTTTTGCTGCCGCAGCCGCTGCTATTCAAGTTGGCGCTGTTATCTCTCGGTTTTGCTTTTTTATGGTTGCTGGTGGTCAGCGTAGTCGGTCTCTGGCGCGTACCGGGTGCCAGCGCTACGCTGTGGGCAATTCGTCTCGCACTTCTCGCATTACTTGCTACGGTGATATTGGGGGCCACTCTCGCTAGCGCATTTGCCTGGACGTTCGGTCTGCCGCTGGTGGATCTGACAAACCTGCACGCACGATGGGGTTTGCTGGGCTGGGTCGGCTTGCTGACGATCGGGGTAGCTTATCAAGTGGTGCCGATGTTTCAGGTAACACCGTTATATCCGTCTTATCTGACGCGATGGCTGGTACCAGTAATGTTTTTACTGTTATTAACCTGGACCGCAGTCGATGTGCTCACTTGGCAGCAGCCTAATGGCTGGAATGCTGCGATGTCGATTTTTGTCGCACTCGGATTCATGTTGTTCGGACTGACAACCTTGTATTTGCTCTGGTTCAGAAAGCGCTCGAAGCCGGATGTGACTGTCATGTTCTGGCGCACTGCCATGACGAGCTTAATCGTTTGCGCACTGCTTTGGATTGCCGGCCGATTTCTACCGCAGATGGTGGTGACACCCTCGTATTCGCTATTTCTGGGAGTGCTGTTTGTGGTCGGGTTCGGGTATTCGGCAATCAACGGCATGCTTTACAAAATTGTGCCATTTCTGGTTTGGTATCATTTGCAAAGCGCAATATCAAAACGCGGAATTGTGCCTAACGTCAAGCAAATCCTATCTGACAACATAACCACCAGGCAATTTTTCTCCCATCTGACTGCTCTCGCGATATTGCTAGCGGCAACTTTGTGGCCGGGTATTTTGACGCATGCGGGCGGCCTTGCTTTTGCTGTATCCTCCGGCTGGCTGCTGGTGAATCTGATCGGAGCAACCCGCCTGTATCAACGCATCATGCTGCATGCAGCGCATGCATTGCCGTGAGTGAATAAACACTCTTGGCACCAAAGAGATTAGCCTTCGTAGTTGCGCAGTTTCTCGATACTCAGAATGGTGATATTTTTTCCGCTGACGTTGATTAGCTGACTTTCCGTCAAATCATGCAGAATGCGCGAAAAATGCTCGGGTGTCAGGTTAAGACGCGATGCCAGCACTGCTTTGCTAAACGGTAATATGATTTCTTGCCCATCGATCTGCGTCTCTGCGTCTGCACCGTATTGCAGCAAATAACCAATGACGCGTTGCGTGCCCGAGCGCAACGAATATGCCTCCACATCACAGATCAAGCCGTGGAGCCGCCGGCTCAGACCAGCGAGCATTTTGCGCGCGAATAGCGGATCTCGTTCTAATTCTGGCAGTACTGCGGATTTCGAGATATGCAATAACAGCGTATCAGACAGTGCTTGTGCCGCAACGATGTAAGGCTTATCCATGAACATTACGGCTTCGCCAAAACTGTGCCCTGGGCCAATGATTTCGACAATTTTTTCACTGCCTTGCGAAGAAGTGAATGCAAGCTTGATCTGCCCATAGATGACAGTGTGAAAACCGGTGCAAGCATCACCGCGCTGAAACAACGTTTCGCCACGCTGTATATGTACTTCAGACGTACCCAAGGCGATGCGATCCAGTTCCTGTGTTCCCATCTCATTGAATAAAGCCAGCTTGGAAAGGAAATCTTGGGTTTTTATTTTGGTTTTAGTCATATGTATGGATGCATTTTTTACAAAATTAGAGATTTTATCAAAGTCGGATGCTGAAAATTATTCCATTATAGTTTTGATATGGAATAACAATCTTTTTGCTCCACAGAAAAAAATTGGACTCCGTGCCAATTTTTATCTTTCCCTTCGCGTGAAGGCGGGGACTAATGAAAAAAGTTGATAATCCGCTTTCTACTCCTTTTGGCCTATAAGCCCGCGTCACTGGCTAGATATTCTAGCGGAGCCGCTTAGCCAGATTGCCTTTCCAGAATAACCCTTCGACGAGTAGCACTTTAACACCCCAACACATAAGCTTATTGCATCGGACTGTTCGTCTATGTGGGGGGTATCATGGCAACAAAAAATAAGCAGCTTTCTGTGTTGGTTAGCAGTACTTTTGCATTCACTATTTGCTTTGCAATCTGGATGATGTTCGCCGTTCTGGGTATTCCGCTCAAAACGCAATTGGGGCTTAATGAGACCGAATTCGGATTGCTGGCTGCTACTCCTGTGCTTACCGGTTCGCTGGTACGCGTACCGCTAGGCATCTGGACCGATCGGTTCGGCGGCCGTGTCGTCTTCTTTTGGTTAATGATGATCTGCGTAGTGCCGATTTATCTGATCAGCTACGCCACCCAGTATTGGCATTTTCTGGTGCTGGGGCTATTCGTCGGTTTGGCTGGAGGCTCCTTCTCAGTCGGTACACCGTACGTTGCACGTTGGTTTCAACAGGAACGTCGCGGCCTTGCGATGGGTATCTTTGGCGCAGGGAACTCGGGATCGGCTCTGACAAAATTTGTGGCACCGGCAATCATCGCAGCATTCGGCTGGCAAATGCTGCCGAAGGTGTATGCGGCAGCCATGTTCATCACGGCTCTTTTGTTTTGGTTTTTCTCTTACTCCGATAAGACGCATACAGCAGCGGCCAATGTGCCTTTGTCCGAACAGTTGAAAATGCTGAAAGACCCGCGCGTCTGGCGTTATTGCCAGTATTACTCAGTAGTGTTTGGTGGCTATGTCGGCTTGGCGCTATGGATGACCAAATATTACGTTGCCGAATACGGCTTCGATTTGAAATTGGCAGCATTGCTGGCAGCCTGTTTTTCGTTGCCGGGCGGAGTGTTGCGCGCGATGGGCGGCTGGATTTCCGATAAGTATGGCGCTTACAAGGTGACATGGGCGGTGATGTGGGTGTGTTGGATTTGTTTCTTTTTGCTGTCGTATCCACAAACCAGCATGATCGTTAAGACCGTCAACGGCGACATAGCATTGAACATCGGTTTGTCGCCTTGGATTTTCACTGTACTGCTATTTATCGTCGGCATTGCGATGGCGATTGGCAAGGCGTCGGTCTTCAAATTCATTGGGGATGACTTTACGCACAATATTGGCGCTGTCTCCGGTGTGGTCGGTCTGGCTGGCGGCCTGGGCGGATTCTTCTTGCCGATCATGTTTGGCGCGCTGGTGGATTTGACTGGCGTACGTTCCAGCACATTCATGTTGCTGTATGGGACGGTATGCGTATCGCTGGTGTGGATGTACTTTTCGTTCACCCCGAAGCATAAAGAAGCGGTACAAGCGGCTTAAATAATATTAATTTCCGGCGGCTCAAGCCGCCTCAGAGTGTTTCAGGAGAATAAAAAATGAGTACTTATGTCTTAAATCGCTGGGAGCCGGAAGAAAAAGACTTTTGGCAAAATGAAGGGAAATCGATTGCGAATCGCAATTTGTGGATTTCCATTCCTGCCTTGTTATTGGCTTTCGCGGTCTGGATGGTGTGGAGCGTAGTAGTTGTAAATTTGCCCAATATCGGTTTCAAGTACAGCACCAACCAGCTATTCTGGCTAACCGCTTTGCCGGGATTGTCAGGCGCGACTTTGCGTATTTTTTATTCGTTCATGGTGCCGATTTTTGGCGGACGCAAGTGGACGACAATTGCCACTGCATCCTTGCTGATTCCGGCGATCGGCATTGGTTTTGCCGTGCAAGACATCAATACCGGCTATCCCACCATGTTGATACTCGCTCTGCTGTGTGGTTTCGGCGGCGGCAACTTTGCATCTTCGATGGCGAACATCAGCTTTTTTTATCCAAAATCACAAAAAGGCTATGCGCTCGGTATGAATGCCGGCTTGGGTAATCTTGGTGTATCGGCAGTGCAATTCGTGGTGCCGCTGGTGATTACCGCAAGCGTCTTCGGAACGTTGGGCGGGGACGCGCAAATCTGGACTAAGGCAGGCCAGACCAAGCAATTTTGGCTGCAAAATGCCGGTTTTATCTGGGTGCCATTCATCCTTGCCACTACTTTGGCGGCATGGTTCGGCATGAATGACATTGCTTCTGCCAAAGCATCTTTTGCCGATCAGGCCGTGATCTTCAAGCGCAAGCACAACTGGCTGATGTGCTGGTTGTATGTCGGTACCTTCGGTTCCTTCATTGGTTATTCAGCCGGTTTCCCATTGTTGATCAAATCCCAATTTCCCGACGTGAATCCTTTGCAATATGCATTCCTTGGCCCTCTGGTTGGTGCTCTGGCACGGGTTGCAGGCGGTTGGATTGCGGACAAATTCGGCGGCGCCAAGGTTACGTTATGGACCTTTGTTGTGATGATCGCAGCAGTGTACGGCGTCATTAACTTCTTACCGCACGCCGGCGGCAGCCTGGGTAACTTCTGGGGCTTCTTCTGGATGTTCATGTTGCTTTTCGCAGGTACCGGTGTTGGCAATGCATCGACTTTCCGCATGATTCCGGTGATTTTCCTGACCGAGCGTCAGCGCGAAGCCGCAGGCAAGGGTGCCGCAGCACAAGCCAAAGCTATTGTCGATGCCAATAAGGAAGGCGCTGCAGTACTGGGTTTCACTTCCGCAATTGCTGCTTACGGTGCGTTTTTCATTCCAAAAAGTTACGGCACTTCGATTGCCCTGACCGGCGGACCGGATGCAGCGTTATGGGGATTCATCGGTTTTTACGTGAGCTGCGTAGTCGTTACCTGGTGGTTTTATTCCCGCAAGAATGCAGATATGCCTTGTTAAGAGAATAAGTGTGTTGGAAGTAAGCTTGGCAAGAAGACATTTTGGCATAGTCCTTAGTAACTAGAGGGATAGTTCGGACTACTTGCCTGAGTCCGACTTCTAGTGAATGGTAACGGGACAGCTTGCTGCCTAGAATGATGAAAGTTCGCAATTCCCGATTAGCAGTTTTAATGATTAGCGCCTGTCTGTCAGGCGCATGTTTGGAGAGACCATGAGTCACTTTCTGGATCGTTTGAAATTCTTCAGCAAGACCAAGGAGACTTTTTCCAACGGACACGGCGCAGTCGTCAATGAAGACCGTACTTGGGAAAATACCTACCGGCAACGCTGGCAGCACGATAAAATCGTGCGTTCGACGCACGGTGTAAACTGTACCGGTTCTTGCAGCTGGAAAGTTTATGTCAAAAATGGTCTGATTACCTGGGAAACCCAGCAAACAGATTACCCGCGTACCCGTCCTGATCTGCCTAACCATGAGCCGCGCGGTTGCCCACGCGGTGCCAGCTATTCCTGGTATGTATATTCGGCGCAACGCGTCAAATACCCGATGGTACGCGGTCGCCTGATGGATATGTGGCGCGAAGCGCGCAAGACCATGGCGCCGGTCGTTGCATGGGAATACATCAGTCAGGATCCGGAACGCGCAAAGCAGTACAAATCAATTCGCGGTTTGGGCGGTTTCGTGCGTGCGAAGTGGGATGAGGTCAATGAAATCATCGCCGCCGCTAATGCGTTCACCATCAAGAAATTCGGCCCGGATCGCATCGTTGGTTTTTCACCGATTCCTGCGATGTCAATGGTCAGCTATGCAGCAGGTACCCGCTACCTGAGCCTGATCGGCGGCGTAGCGCTGAGTTTTTACGACTGGTATTGCGATTTGCCGCCAGCCAGTCCGCAAGTATGGGGCGAGCAGACCGACGTGCCGGAATCGGCCGACTGGTATAACTCGACTTACTTGATGGTATGGGGTTCCAACGTGCCGATGACGCGCACGCCGGATGCCCACTTCTACACCGAAGTACGTTACAAAGGCACCAAGACTGTCGCGGTGTCGTCCGATTTCGGTGAAATGGCGAAGTTCGGCGACATCTGGCTGGCGCCGAAGCAGGGTACGGATGCTGCGCTGGCAATGGCGATGGGGCATGTGATCCTGAAGGAATTCCATCTCACTGGTAAATCCGCCTATTTCCGCGATTACGCAAAGCAATATACCGATTTCCCGATGCTGGTATTGCTGAAGGAAAAAAATGGCGCGCTGGTGCCTGAGTACTTCCTGCGCGCATCCCATCTGGCCAATAACCTTGATGAAACCAATAATCCGGAATGGAAAACACTGGTCATCGATGATGTCAGCGGCGATATTTCGGCACCTGCCGGTTCGATCGGTTTCCGCTGGGGCGAATCCGGTAAGTGGAATCTGGAACAAAAAGCCGGCACCTCTGGCCGCGCTATCGACCCGCGCCTGTCACTGATCGATTGCAGCGACGAAGTGCTGCCAGTGGGTTTCGCTTATTTCGGCGGCAAGGATGCCAGCGATATGCTGTTGCGCAATGTGCCGGTCAAGAAAGTGCAATTGGCGGATGGCACAATCGCGCTGGTAACGACAGTCTTTGATTTGACACTGGCCAATTACGGTATCGACCGTGGTCTGGGCGGCGGCAATGTAGCAACGGATTATGCTGATGACGTACCTTACACACCGGAGTGGCAAGTCAAGCACACTGGCGTCAAGGCCGCCGATGTCATCACCGTAGCGCGCGAATTTGCTGAAAATGCAGACAAGACCCGCGGCAAGAGCATGGTGATTGTCGGTGCAGCACTGAACCACTGGTATCACATGGATATGACGTATCGCGGCATCATCAATATGTTGATGATGTGCGGTTGTATCGGTCAATCCGGCGGTGGTTGGGCGCATTATGTCGGCCAGGAGAAACTGCGTCCGCAAACCGGTTGGACGCCACTTGCATTTGCGCTCGACTGGAATCGTCCGATGCGTCAGATGAACGGCACCTCGTTTTTCTATGCGCACACCAGCCAATGGCGTCACGAGAAGCTGCATACGGAAGAAATCCAATCGCCATCGGCCGACGGCAACGTGGCACAGATGTCGTTGATCGATTACAACGCAAAGTCCGAACGCATGGGTTGGCTGCCTTCGGCCCCGCAACTGGAAACCAATCCGCTGGAAGTGGTTCGCGCTGCAGAAGCGGCCGGCCAGGATGTAACGCAATACGCGGTGGAACAGATCAAGGCCGGCAAGCTCAATTTTTCTTGCGACGACCCGGACAATCCAGCTAACTTCCCGCGCAATATGTTCGTATGGCGTTCCAATATTCTGGGCAGCTCCGGCAAGGGGCATGAATACTTCCTGAAATATCTGCTCGGCACGCAAAATGCGTTGATGAGCGACGAAGAGCATTGCGTCAAGCCCAAGGATGTGAAAATGCGTCCGGCCGCCGAAGGTAAGCTCGATTTGCTGGTGGTGCTCGATTTCCGCATGTCGACTACCTGTCTGTACGGCGATATCGTGCTGCCGACTGCAACATGGTATGAAAAAGACGATCTGAACACGTCCGACATGCATCCGTTCATCCATCCGTTGTCGGAAGCAGTGCAACCGTTGTGGCAGTCGAAGTCGGATTGGGAAATCTACAAAGGCCTGGCTGAGAAATTCTCGGAAATCGGCGGCGAATATCTGGGCACACAGAAAGATCTGATCCTGTCGCCGTTGATGCACGACACACCAGGCGAACTGGGACAGCCGTTTGATCCGAAAGACTGGCGCGCCGGTGAGTGCGAGCCGATTCCTGGCAAGACCATGCCGAGCATGAACGTGGTCGAGCGCAATTACCGCGATGTGTACAAGAAATTCACATCGATCGGCCCATTGCTGGAAAACATCGGTAACGGCGGCAAAGGCATCGGCTGGAAAACCGGGCATGAAGTCGATGTGCTGCGTGGTATTAACCGTACCGTGCTGGAAGAGGGCGTATCGCAAGGCCAGCCGCGTCTGAATACTGCGATTGATGCAGCAGAAATGATTCTGACGCTGGCGCCTGAAACCAACGGTCATGTGGCAGTCAAGGCGTGGGATGCATTGTCCAAAATGACAGGGCGCGACCATACACATCTGGCATTGCCGCGCGAACATGACAGCATTCGTTTCCGTGACGTGCAAGCGCAACCGCGCAAGATTATTTCATCGCCGACCTGGTCTGGCTTGGAAAGCGAAGAAGTCAGTTACAACGCCGGCTATACCAATGTGCATGAACTGATCCCATGGCGCACTCTGACCGGCCGTCAGCAGTTCTACCAGGATCACCTGTGGATGCGTGATTTCGGCGAAGGTTTGTGCGTCTACAAGCCGGCGATCAATACCAAGACCACTGCATCGATGTTGGGCGCACAACCGAACGGCAACAAGGAAATTGCACTGAACTGGATTACGCCGCATCAAAAATGGGGCATCCATTCGACCTATTCGGATAACTTGCGGATGTTGACGCTGTCGCGTGGTGGTCCACACGTCTGGCTGTCGGAAATCGATGCGAAAGTGGCCGGCATTGTCGACAACGACTGGATCGAGATTTTCAACGTCAACGGTACTCTGACAGCGCGTGCAGTGGTAAGTCAGCGGGTGCCGGAAGGCATGACTTTGATGTATCACGCACAGGAAAAAATCATCAATGTGCCGGGAGCTGAAATGTCGGGCAAGCGCGGCGGAATTCATAATTCGGTTACGCGTACCGTCACCAAGCCGACGCACATGATCGGTGGTTATGCACAGTTGTCGTATGGCTTCAATTATTACGGCACCGTTGGTTCCAACCGCGATGAATTCGTGTTGATTCGCAAGATGAAGAATGTGGAATGGCTGGAAGGCCCGCTGAAAGTTGAGGCGTAAGCAAACAGTCATGCACGGCGAGCGCAAATAAACCTCGCCGTGCAAACCGCCGCCTCGGCGTCACCAGATCTGGAGTGAAAGATGAAAATAAGAGCACAAATCGGCATGGTGCTGAACCTGGACAAGTGTATCGGCTGCCATACCTGTTCAGTTACTTGCAAAAACGTATGGACCAGCCGCGATGGCGTGGAATACGCATGGTTCAACAACGTTGAAACCAAACCGGGTATCGGTTACCCGAAAGAATGGGAAAACCAAGATAAATGGAACGGCGGATGGCGTCGCAACGCCTCCGGAAAGATCGAGCCGCGTCAGGGTAGCCGCCTGAAAATTTTGGCTAACATTTTCGCCAACCCGAATTTGCCGCAGATTGACGAGTATTACGAGCCGTTCACGTACGACTACGAACGCCTGCAGAATGCGCCGTTGTCGGAAACTCCGCCGACCGCGCGTCCGATCTCGGTCATCACCGGCAAGATCATGGACAAGATCGTCTGGGGTCCGAACTGGGAAGACGATCTGGGCGGCGAATTCGCCAAGCGCAGCAAGGACAAGCTGTTCGACAACATGCAAAAAGAGATGTACGGCACGTTCGAGAACACGTTCATGATGTATTTGCCGCGCTTGTGCGAACACTGCCTGAATCCGACCTGTGTCGCATCGTGCCCGTCCGGTTCGGTATACAAGCGCGAAGACGATGGCATCGTGCTGATCGATCAAGACAAATGCCGCGGCTGGCGCATGTGCATTTCCGGCTGCCCGTACAAGAAAATCTATTACAACTGGTCTTCCGGCAAGGCTGAGAAGTGCACTTTCTGCTATCCGCGTATTGAAGCCGGTCAACCGACTGTCTGTTCCGAAACCTGTGTCGGCCGTATCCGTTACTTGGGCGTGTTGCTGTACGACGCCGACAAGATCGAAGCGGCGGCATCGGTGGCCGACGTGCAAGACCTGTACGAAGCGCAGCTCGACCTGTTCCTGAATCCGCACGATCCGGCCATCATCGAGGAAGCGCGCAAGCAGGGCATTCCTGACTCGTGGCTGGAATCGGCCAAAAAATCGCCGGTCTACAAAATGGCGAAAGAGTGGAAAGTCGCGTTCCCGCTGCATCCGGAATACCGCACGCTGCCTATGGTCTGGTACATCCCGCCACTGTCGCCGATCCAGGCCGCGGCCGAATCCGGCAAGATGGGCTTGAACGGCATCATTCCGGATACCAAGAGTCTGCGCATTCCGGTCAAATATCTGGCCAATCTGCTGACCGCCGGCAAGGAAGCGCCTGTCATCAGCGCTCTGGACCGGATGCTGGCGATGCGCGCTTACATGCGCAGCAAGACAGTCGACAAGGTAGAGAATTTGACCGTGCTGCAGCAAGTCGGCATGAGCAAGGCAGAAGTTGAAGATATGTACCACATCATGGCCATTGCCAACTACGAAGACCGTTTCGTGATTCCGAGCAGCCACAAGGAAATGGCAGAAGACAGCTTCAACGAAAAAGGTTCGTGCGGCTTCACCTTCGGCAATGGTTGTTCGGATGGCGTGAGCGAGCCATCCTTGTTCGGTAAGAAAAAACAGGGCTCGGCGATTTTTATGGCAATGCCGAAATCCCGTAAAAAACGCGAAGAAAACGTTTTTTAGGACTGTCAGGCGGCGGGCATTTGCGTTCGCCGCCTGACCCGCTCTGATCATCCATGAAGGAAATGCTATGCAACACTTCCAGATTTTATCCGCGTTGTTGCTTTATCCAGAGCCGGCGCTACTGGAGAATTTACCCGAACTTGAAGCAACCTTGGCAGAAACGCCGCTAATGCACGCGCCGCTGCGTCCATTGCTGAAGGCTTTAGCGACGGATGACCTGATCACGCTGCAAGAGCGTTATGTCAGCACGTTCGATCGTACGCCATCGCATTCGCTACACCTATTTGAGCATATCCATGGCGAGTCTCGGGATCGCGGACAAGCAATGGTGGATCTGATGGAAGAATACAAAAAACACGGCTTGGAAATGAGCGGCGAGGATTTGCCTGATTTTGTTCCGTTGTTTTTGGAATTTCTGTCGCAGCTGGAAGAGCCGGAAGCGGTACCTCTGTTGTCCGATGCGATCCATGTCCTGGCGCACATCGGCCGCAAGCTGGCAGCCAACGGCAGTCCGTATTCCGGAGTCTTCGATGTATTGCAGCAATTGACTCCGGTTGTCGCGGAAGAATTGACCGAACCGCCGATACGCAATATGGATGAAGCGCTGGAAACCTTTGGCCCCGGTGTCGATGGCGTGGAACCCTTGTTGAAGCCCCATGCCGGCGGACCGCAGCCGATCAACTTCTATCCGAAAGGGACAACAGGCAACGCTAACGCTGCATGTTGAACCAATGACCATATCTTGATGCGTTGAATGGCATCAAAAAAGGAGAACACATCATGGAATATTTCCACCAATTCATCTTCGGGATCTACCCGTATATCGCCCTAGCCATTTTTTTGCTGGGTAGCCTGATTCGTTTTGACCGCGAACAATACACATGGAAATCCGATTCCAGCCAAATGCTGCATGCGGGCAGTTTACGTACCGGGAATATTCTGTTCCATATCGGCATCATCGGCCTCTTTTTTGGTCATGCGGCAGGTCTGCTTACGCCGGTCTGGGTTTTGGATACGCTCGGTATTGAGCACGGCACCAAGCAGCTGGTTGCGATGGTAGCTGGCGGCATCATGGGTCTCCTGTGTCTGATCGGCATTCTGATCCTGCTGGTACGCCGCTTTTCGAACGAGCGCATCCTTGCAGTCACTACCATCAAGGACAAAATAGTCATGCTGTGGATATTGGCCACATTGCTGCTCGGGTTGACATCGATATTTGTATCGGCCGGACATATGGACGGTCACATGATGGTGTTGCTGATGTCTTGGGCGCAACATGTCCTGACGTTCCGCGGCGACGCAGCATCGTTTATCGTAGATGCACCGCTAATATTCAAGCTGCATCTGTTCATGGGTATGTCGCTGTTCGCGATCTTTCCGTTCACGCGTCTGGTGCATGTCTGGAGCGGCTTCGGCGCAGTTACTTATCTTGGCCGCGCATTTCAGCTGGTTCGCCCGCGTTAAATCATGCATCGCGTGCGCTTGTGCAAGCTTGCACAAGTGCGCGCCTATCCTTACTGAGAGGAAAACATCATGAGTATTTCAGTTAACGGCGTTGAAATCACCGACGACGCCATTGAGCAAGAGTTGCAACATCATCAGCAAGCCAAACATCCGGTCAAGCAAGCGGTCAATGAATTGATCTTGCGTACTTTGCTGTTGCAAGAGGCGGATCTTCTGGGCATTGTTGCAGAACACGATGACGCACGGGTTGAAGCGCTGTTCGCCCAAGAAGTGCGGGTGCCGGAAGCCGATGAGGCGACATGCGCCACTTTTTACCGCAATCAGCCGGCGCTATTTAGCAACGGCGAGATGATTGAAGCGCGTCATATCCTGTTTCAAGTCACGCCGTCGGTCACACTGGATTTGCTGCGCGATACCGGCGAGGCGATTCTGGCCGAACTGCGCACCCATCCGGAACGTTTTGAAGAGTTGGCCAAAGAATATTCAAATTGCCCTTCCGGCGAAATGGGTGGCAATCTGGGGCAACTGTCACGTGGGCAGACGGTACCGGAGTTTGAGGATTTCGTATTCCGTCTGGCGTCCGGTGAAATGGGCGATCGTTTGCTGGAAACCCGTTTCGGCTTGCATATCGTGCAAGTGATGCGCCGTGTGAATGGCGAACTATTGCCGTTTGAAGCGGTAAAGTCACAAATCGCCGATCAGCTGACCCGACAGTCTTGGCAGCGCGCGGTACATCAGTATCTGCAAATCCTGGTCGGCAAGGCTGACGTCCAAGGCGTAACGTTGGACGGTGCAGACACCCCGCTGGTGCAGTAATTCAGTTGGCTCCGATATAAGCTGGAAGTGATTGTTATCAATCGCGTCCAGCTTTTTTATTTAATATACTGCGCGTTGTATTTTTTTATCCGCTTTAATGTAAAGCGAAAGACATCTATTTTTTGCATATACTCCACAAATTCTGTATTTATTCGACTGCCGTCACGCATTGGCAGCCTTTTGGCGGACTGCTTTTCGGTACCCGTTAATACTAAATGACTAGGCTTGCTAACCCTTCATGCCGACAGGCACGGACGCTCTGATGCAATAAGATTGTGTCATTCACCGGCGATAGAGGCTTGCCTCGCCGGTTTGATTGCATGATCCGCGCATGTAGTCGAAGCAATGCCTTCGGCGCATAGCGCAACCAGAAGGGTGCAAGAACATGAACGATATTGAAAAATTTGTACGCGGTTATCACCGTTTCCAGCAGCAATACTTCAGCGACCAGCAGACATTGTTTGAAAGTTTGCGTGAATCGCAAAACCCCACCACTTTGCTGATTGGCTGTTGCGATTCGCGTGTGGACCCGATGCTGTTGACTGGGAGCGATCCCGGCGATCTGTTTATCGTGCGCAATATTGCCAATCTGGTGCCGCCTTGTACCGATGATGCATCGCCCGGCGTTAGTTCCGCCATCGAATTTGCGGTATGCAACCTGGAAGTCAAGCGCATCATCGTGCTTGGCCATGCGCGATGCGGCGGCATCCGGGCGCTGCTGTCGCCGCCTGCGATCGCTCCGGAAACCAATTTTGTCGAGCGCTGGATGCGCATTGCAGAACCGGTGCGCGAGCAAGTATTGCGCGATCTTGCGCACAAATCTTCGGACGACCAGCACAAGGCGTGCGAGATGGCGAGCATTTTGCATTCGCTCGATAATTTATTGACATATCCGTGGTTGAAGCGGCGCGCAGAAGAAGGGAAACTGATGCTGCACGGCTGGTATTTCGATATCGAAACCGGTGCGCTGCTGGCATATTCTCCACGGCAGCAGGAATTTCTGCCGTTGGTATGCCCGTTGGACCCGCCTTCAAAAGGCATGCACCGAAAAACGAATTTCTGAAAAATTCGCAAGACTGCATTGGCGGCCCGCTCCCTGTAATATGGCGGCGTGGCGACAAGACCAAGTGCGGACCTGCTGCATTTGAAACTCCTTTAACGACTAGATAGCAAATGACATCTCGGGTATTAGGTATTGCGGGCTGGTCCGGCAGCGGTAAGACGACGCTGCTGGAGTATTTATTGCCGCAATTAATCGCACAGGGCTTGCGGGTCAATGTGATCAAGCACAGTCACCACGATCTGGTGCTGGAACCGGCGCACAAGGATAGCGCGCGACTGCGCGCAGCCGGCGCAGCGGAAGTCTTGCTCGCATCGCCCTATCGCTACGCTGTGATCCATGAGTTGCGCGGTGCTGCCGAACCCACTCTGGCAGAGCAAGTGGCGCGCTTGTCTGCTGCCGACCTGACGCTGGTGGAGGGATTCAAGCGCGAGCCGATTCCGAAGCTGGAAATCCATCGTCCGGCCTTAGGCAAGCGGGCGCTGTATCTTGACGATATCGATATCGTGGCAGTGGCGTCCGATGCTGCATCGCCGCTGTTGCCGCGCCGACTGGCATGGCTCGATCTGACGCAGCGCGATCAGATTCTGGAGTGGGTGATAACTTATGCCAAAAATGGCGTAACCTGTTACTCATGACACTCGATACCATTCTGCCTGCCTGGCAGCAACTCTCCACCAAAATCGTTAGCGTATTACTGGGATTTCTGGTGCTTGCCTTAATGGCAATCGGCGCCACGCTGTTTTTGTCGTGGCAACTGGAAGGCAGTTCTGCTGCAATCAATGAGGCCGGTAGTTTGCGCATGCAGAGCTACCGGCTGTCGATGGCGCTGTCGCGCTGGGTAAACGAACCCGAGCAGCCCGACACCCGTCAGTTCGTGACCAAAGAATTGCAAGCGATAGAGTCCAAATTTTCCCTGTTGCAAAAAGGTGATCCGCAACGCCCGTTGTTTTTACCGCCTACGACCGGAATTCGTGACGAATTCGACAGGGTCTCAGCGCAATGGCATCAAAAATTACTGCCTCTGGTGAATGCGATGCTGGCGCAGCAGAATCCTGAGCGCCAAGTGAGCTGGCAACGTTATCACCCGCAAGTGGATGAGTACGTGGCGACTGTTAATGGTCTGGTAAAAATGATCGAAAAAGACAGCGAGCAACGCACCTTCTGGCTGCGTTCGTCGCAGTTAGTGCTGGTCGCATTGGCATTGGCCGGCACCGTGGTTGTGATTTATCTGATGTTTCTGCTCATTATCCAGCCTGTTACACGCCTGTATGACGGTATGCGACGGATGACGGAAAAGGATTTCGGCGTGCGTTTGCCGGTCGAGAGCCACGATGAATTCGGTCGTTTGAGTGAAGGGTTCAATCATATGGCAGACCGTCTGGAAGATTTGTACAGCAGCCTCGAGAGCCGGGTTCGGCAAAAAACGGCTGCGCTGGCAGACCAGAATCGGGAGCTGGCATTGCTTTATGATATTGCAGCTTTCCTGCAAGTCCCGCAACCGGTGGAGGCCATTTGCGAAGGCTTTCTCGAACGCATCAATTCTTATTTTGAGGCTGACGGCGGCTCGGTTCGAATACTGGAGCCGATTCGGGGCAATTTGCATATGGTCGTGCATAAAGGAATTTCCGATACCATGGTGGAGGCCGAGCATTGCCTGAAAATAGGGGATTGCTTGTGTGGAGAGGCTGCCGTAAAAGGCGTATCGGTAGTGCATAATCTCCACCAGATGGATAAGACATTGCAGTTACTATGCCATCGGGAAGGTTTCGCTACCATATCGGTATTTCATATTTATGCTCGCGAACAGCATCTCGGTTTTTTCAATATGCATTTCCGGACGCAGAAAATCTTCAACAAGCATGAGACGGACTTGCTTGCTACTCTGGGACAATTGCTCGGGGTAGCGATCGAGAATTTGCGGCTGGCCATGCGCGAGCGTGAAATGGCCATTTCTGAAGAACGCAACATGGTGGCGCAAGGGTTGCATGACAGCATCGCCCAAGGATTAACGTTCCTGAATATTCAAGTGCAATTGTTGGAAGATTCGTTGCAACAAGGCAATATCGATGAAGTCATCGAGATCGTGCCTGCACTACAGGCCGGGGTAAAAGAGAGCTACGAAGATGTGCGCGAATTGTTGCTCAATTTCCGTAGCCGTCTGGCCGAAGGCGACTTGGTGCGTTCGTTGGAGACCACCGTCGATAAATTCCGCCGCCAGACTGGAATTACCGCAGAATTTGTGGCGGATGTCGATGGCGCACCATTTCCGCGCGAGCAACAATTACAAATACTTTTCATCGTGCAGGAAGCGCTCTCGAATATCCGCAAGCATGCAGTAGCCAGCCGTGTCGAAGTCAGCTTGGCGGATCAGAAAGATTTTGCCTTGACGATTCGTGATAATGGCATTGGTTTCGATGTGGAATCCCTGCGGCAAAAAGGCGAAAGCCATGTCGGCATCAATATCATGCGGGAACGGGCGCAACGCATTCGTGCTGCGTTTGATATCGCTTCCGTGCCCGGTGCCGGCACCACCGTCGTGCTGCATTTGCCGCATGAACAGCGTCTGGCAGCATGATTTCTTTTTCTGAGTTAAAGAACACCATGGATAACCCGACCATCGCTCCTATCAAACCCATCAGCGTACTTCTGGTGGATGATCACAACCTGTTTCGCAGCGGAATCCGTTCCCTGTTGCAGCGTCATGCCGATTTCACCGTTGTCGGCGAAGCAGCCGATGGCGTAGAAGGCGTCAAGCGCGCCCGACAATTGCAGCCGGATGTCGTTTTGCTTGATTTGAATATGCCCGGGATTTCCGGCTTGGAAACACTGCAATTAATCCTGCAAGACTGTCCCAAAATCGCAGTAATCCTGCTTACGGTGTCGGAAGATGCCGAAGATCTGGGTGCTGCCTTGCAGGCGGGCGCACGCGGTTACCTGATCAAAAACATCGATACCGATTTTCTGGTGCGTGCGATCCGGCGCGCAGCAGCCGGGGAGCCGGTGGTCGCTGAAGCAATGACAGCCAAACTGGTAGCGCAATGGCAGGGCGGAAATGCTGCACAGCATAAAGTGCCGCCTTCCGAACTTGACAAACTGACACCGCGTGAAAAAGAAACTCTTGCTTGTCTGGCGCGAGGCGAAAGTAATAAAAATATTGCCCGGTCGCTCAATGTTGCTGAAAGCACAGTGAAAATCCATGTGCAAAGTATTTTAAAAAAATTGAATTTATCAAGCCGCGTGCAAGCTGCAGTATTTGCTGTTGAACATGGGATGGCCGCAAGTGGCGCTGAAAAGCAGGCATAAATTTTCTTGAGCAATTGCAGCTTCGTAGCTGCTATCGGCTCTCATCTATCGACGCTGGTGTTGTGCAGTCCTTTTTCAAGTATGAATTCACTATTGCTTTATTCAAGACTGCAATATAAGATTCATTTAATTTATATCTTTACGTGCGAGACAATATGGCGCTTATGACAATTGATGAACCCAAAGTGTCGGGACCCGGCAAATCGTCGCCGGCTCACCATCCATTGTGGGCGCTAGGATTTCGCCCTTTTTATTTGATGGCAGCCGCTTTTGCGGCCGTCAGTATTCCGCTATGGCTGGCACGATATTTCGGCTATGCGCCTGATTTGGCGCACATCACCGTCAACTGGCACATGCACGAAATGATATTCGGTTTTGCGATAGCGGTAATTATCGGTTTTTTATTTACCGCCGGACGCAACTGGACTGGTTTGTGGACTCCGCGCAGAGGGCATTTGGCGGCCCTTGCAGCCGTCTGGCTGGCAGGGCGTATTGGCATGCTTGCCGCTCCTCCTTTGAATGCAGCACTGGTGGATATCGTATTTTTGCCCCTTGCGGCCTGGCCCATGTACCGCGTACTGCAACGTTCCGGCAACAAACGCAATATGTTTTTAATCGGTTTGCTCAGCTTGCTCACGATTGTCAACACGCTGTTTCATCTCTCCGCTTTGGGCTGGATTACTATTTCAACCGTATCGATCATACAAGCGGCTATCCTGATTGTCGTAATGATCGAATCGGTGATTGGCGGGCGCGTAATTCCTGGCTTTACGTCCAATACAGTGGCGGGAACCAAACCCATCGTTAACCCCAAACGCGACCGCCTTACCGTTGCCTTTACTGCATTGGCAAGTCTGGCATGGGTTTTTACCCTTCCTCCCCGCTTGATAGCAGCATTGGCGATTGCTGCAGCCTGTTCGCAACTGTTGCGACTAGGAGGATGGAAGCCGCATACTACTTTGCGTCATCCTTTGTTATGGATTCTGCATCTGTCTTATGCATGGATTCCATTCGGTTTCATTTTGATGGCATTGGCAGCCTTGCAAGTGGTTCCGGCCAGTTCGGCCTTTCATGTGCTGGTAATCGGCTCGATGGCAGGATTGATCATGGGGATGATGACCCGCACTACTCTTGGCCATACAGGAAGACCGCTTAAAGCGGGGGGCAAGGAAATAGGGATGTATGCATTGATACAAATTTCTCTCATCGCGCGGTTCTGTGCCTCCCTTAGCACTACCGGATTACGCGACGGCGCGCTGATTGTGGCCGCTGCAAGCTGGGCCACAGCATTTGTATTTTTCCTGGTTATTTACGGGCCTTATCTTTACCGGCCGCGCCTTGACGGCAAGGAAGGTTGATTCCGCGCTGCGGTGAGAGCGCGCTCTTATCGCAGCGAAGACAGGCCGGTTGCCATATATTGCAGCATCTTGTTGGCGCCAAAAGAGAGCTTGCGGCCGGCGCGGGTGATGAGATGCGCTTCTGCGTTTTCCAGAATCGGATGTCGTACCGGAATGGCGTATAACTCCCCGCTTTTCAGTTCGCTGGTGACAACGAAGGGCGGCAGAAAAGTCACGCCGAGTTGCAGTTTTACGAACTGCCGCAAGATGTAAAACGAATTTGTCGTCAGGTTCGGCGTCATCCGGATTTTTTCTGTCTGCTCCACCAGCTGAAGGATTTGCCGCATGCCGTATGTCGTATGGTTGAGCGCCAGCGGATAAGGCAGAAATTCAGTAATTTTGACGGGGCCCGTTTTCCCCAGCAAGGGAAAATCCGGCCCGACGATCGCATGCACCGGCTGTTTGCTGAACGTGCGCGATACCACCTTGGTGTCTGCCGGCGGATTGAATACCAGGCCGATATCGACTTCGTCCTCGCTTACCTTGCGCATAACTTCATTGGTTAGGGTTATCTCCATACTCGACGACTAGGCAGTCGCCATGTCCAGCCTGAAGCGTGTGGAGTCGTAGAAACCGGTGATCATTCACGGAGCGTTGCGACCGACATCAAATACGCAGAAAGGCTGATGCCGGTCGACCTGCACACTCAGGTTCCGAACGTAGTCCGCACCATACCACCGACTGAAAACAAAGAAGCCCGCAGACGGCGGGCTTGATTACAATGTGTTGTTCACATCTCAGCTAAGCGGACATCGAGCTTCTCCATTGTTATGTAGAAGATGTTGTTCCCTTCGCTCCGGTCGATACGACCGTAGTCCTTCGGATAGTCGTACAGCCATGCACCGAAGCGTCGCCGGAAGCTTTTTTCAGGCTTGGGCTGTTCGACCGTGCAGACCTGTCCATTAGAAACATGGGTAACCGTCAGCTCACCTTGGTTGTCTAAGGCGAGGAAAGCAACATCCAAACCCCCTTGATTCAGCTCCGCAGCATACTGAGTCGGCCAATCCAATGTCATCACTGGAGCATCGCCCGCCAGCGCAACTGTGTGGTCAGCGAGCAGTTCAACAGCGAACGCCTTCTCGTTTGGAGTGGGTCCGCCTTGGGGGCTAGAATCCAACATTCGCCTCACCGCCAGCCCCAGCACTGTGTAGTCGCGCGCGACGTCCGAGGCGTACGCTGTCTGCATCGAACCCGAGGTCAGACAGCAGCGTCTTCATCGTCGGAAGGAACGAGCGAGACAGTTCAAAAAGTCCCAAGTCTCGCAGGACGCGGTGGACCGCGTAAACTTCGTGCCAAAGGTCGGCCTTCTCAACTGCGACGTCGACAGCCATGGCGCAGGCCAAGCTGACGAGAGCAACGACGTGGTTGCGGCAGCGGTGATAAACATCACCGAACGCTTGCCAGGCCAAGCGACAGCGATACGCACTGGTCTGCCCCATCAGCAGAATTTGCTCGGCAAAGTCTCGCGCCTGCTGGAACTGTCCTTCCATAGCGAACTGGCTGGCTAGGTGCCTCAACAGTCGAATGTCTTCGTCGCGCTCTGTTGTGGCATGAGGGCAGATGGCGCATGCGAGAAGTACCAACTGCTTCATGAACGTAAGGTCGACGTCCTCGCCCTCCCGACCACTGGCGTGATGCACCATGCGTTCAATAGTGCGCACGACGTCGTCAGGGTTTCTGCTTTCAGAGATCGGATTCCAGTCTGGAGCCTTGCTCGCAGCCCGCAGTTCAAACATCACATTAACAAGCATAGAGGATCTGTCGCTCTCAACAAAAAAGTTTTCGATTGATGCTTTGATAGGCAAAAGGAACTGGGAGCTTCAGAAGGCCAGGGCCAGATTGTTAGAGCTCAAAAGAAAGTCAGAGGCCCACGAGTACAACGCGGAAAGGCTGATGCTTTCCGGAGAGCTGTCTGTGCTGGAGCTGCTGCTAGAGGATGCGCTCCAGGGCAGCTATCCGATCCTCTACCCAACGAAGGGACTTCGATTCTCTAGTCTGGAGCAGCTAACCACGTATGCAGACAGAATCATTGAACAGGCCAATACGTGGGAACTCCCGAATGGGAGCT
>Ga0366794_1004_pt1 | contig 57039 bp, 55 predicted proteins | sample BONcelN113001C14_FD_207043 | JGI IMG/M metagenome (GOLD analysis project Ga0366794, IMG submission 207043) | Enriched cells from coal bed in the Powder River Basin, Montana, United States - BONCAT cells N11 rep3 HSBNCT.N11.300.1.C14 ...
GCATTGCGGAAACTGCGATGAGGATCAATAAAAAGGCCGTCCGGGGCAACTCGGGCGGCTTTTTTTACGCACGCTTAAGTCCTCGGCGTGCTTGTGTTCTGTTAATACTGGGTGGTGATTATTTTAATTCCGCAGTTTTTATGTGCGGAAAGCACTATGTTTTTTGCCATACTCCCTATTTATATTTTTCTGTCGGGTCTTTCGAGGTATGCTGCCGAGCGCTTGGCCGGATGCCGGCTCAGCCGAAGGTATGTCAGCAGTCCAGACTTGTTAGAATGGCGGCATTATTGCTGCAGCGTCCATCGCGCCTTTTCACTGACTGACAAAGTGCGCATTTTGATAAAAAATCAAAAATTCCACGGCTTGCGCTGCATCGTTCCGTATTAAATATATCCACTTACCACGATTGAACCCTGTTTATGTTGAGTTATCGCCACGCCTTCCATGCGGGTAATCATGCCGATGTCTTAAAGCATGTCGTGACCATGCAGTTATTGCAGTATCTCGGCCAGAAAGATACGCCGTACATGTATATCGACACCCACGCCGGAGCTGGCCTGTATGCGCTTGATAGCGCTTACGCGGCCAAGAATGCCGAATTTGAAAGCGGCATCAGCCGCTTGTGGGAGCGCAAGGACATGCCTGCGCCGCTGGCCGAATACGTCAAGCTCATCAAGCAGCTCAATCCCAGTGGCAAGATGCGCTATTACCCCGGTTCTCCGTATGTGGCCGAAAAAACCATGCGCGAGCAAGACCGCCTGCGGCTGTTCGAGCTGCATCCGAGCGATAGCAAGATTCTGGTCGACAATTTCCGCAAACTCGATGCGCATGCAGCCGAGCAGGGTGTGCGCCAGACCGTGCGCGGCACGCGCGTGATGATTCAACGTGCCGATGGATTTACCGGTTTGCGCGCGCTGCTGCCGCCACCGTCGCGGCGCGGCCTGGTATTGATCGATCCGCCATATGAAGACAAGGGCGATTATCGTCGCGTCAAGGATACGCTGAACGACGCCTTGGTGCGTTTCGCTACCGGCACATATGCGGTTTGGTATCCGGTGCTTAACCGGATGGAATCGCGACAATTGCCGGATCAGTTGAAACGGCTGCCTGGCAGTAACTGGCTCAATGTCACGCTATCGGTCTGCGCGCCGTCGCCGGATGGCTTCGGTTTGCACAGCAGCGGGATGTTCGTACTTAACCCGCCATGGACGCTGGAACCGATGCTCAAGGAACTGATGCCTTATCTGGTAAGTGCGCTGGGAACCGATGCCAATGCCGGATTTACACTGGAATCTGGCGTGCCGCTAGCCAAGTTCACGGGTACGCGCAGGGTTTGAGCGCGGTGCGGTATGCCGTGCAAAGCGGTTTTCCGGGGTATTTGATGTCCGATGGCAGACCGGCTTTTATGCGGCGATGCGCTGCAATGCCTGATAAAGTGTTGCTCTAGATGCAATAAAGCTGCAGCGGGTATATAGTAACGCTGCGATGTTGCAAGTCGCAGCGAGAAAGCCCAGGTTTCAAGGGTGGGGCACATGCTGCACATCATCGGATCTTGAAAGATCAAAATTGAACCCTCCGTCCGATACCAGCGACGCGAATAATTCCGCTATGCCATTAGTGGATTTTTTTCTGGCGCGGCAACCGATTCTGAACCGGCAGCAATGCGTGGTCGCTTATGAATTGTTGTTTCGCAATGCGGCATCGGGCCCTGCAAATGTATTGAACGATCTGGCTGCCACCGCTTCCGTGATTGCCCATGCGGCAGAGATCGGAATGGAGAAAGTGATCGGCCGCACGCGCGCTTTCATCAACGTCGATGCGACGGTGTTGAAGAGCGATATTTTCAAAATATTGCCGCAGCAGCACATCGTGCTGGAAATTCTCGAAAAAGTGGAGGCGACGCCGGACGTGATCGCTTGTGTCCGGGCACTTGCTGCGCTCGGATTTACTTTTGCACTCGATGACGTCATTGCTGACACTACAGATATCCGCCAGTTTTTGCCGTTTGTCGAAATTGTTAAAATCGACGTCAAGGATATGCCGCTGGCGCAATTGGCTAGTTTGGTAAGTCATTACAAACAGGCAAATAAAAAATTGCTGGCGGAAAAAGTAGAAACCCGGGCCCTGTTCCAGCATTGCCGGGATCTCGGATTCGATTTTTTTCAAGGGTATTATTTCGCCGAGCCCGTCATTTTGGCGGGCAAAAAACTTGCTCCCTCTCAGCTGGCTGTGCTGCATTTGATACAACAGATATCAATGGATGCTGATGATGCGTTTATTTTGCATAGCATCAAGCAACAGGCGTCCTTGAGTTTGAATCTGTTGCGCCTGGTAAATACAGCCGCTGTGGGCGCCAGTCGGCGTATCGATACCCTGGGGCAGGCACTTTTGTTGCTGGGACGCCGCCAATTGCAACGCTGGCTGCAGATATCGCTGTACGCCAATGCGGAGCAAGCCGGCCATCTGGCGTCGCCGTTGCTGGTGCTGGCCACGACACGCGGAAAATTGCTGGAGCTCATGACGGCCAAGCTGTATCCGGACAATCCTCATTGTGCGGATATCGGATTTACTGTCGGGATTATGTCCTTGATGGATGTGCTGTTTAGCATGCCAATGGCCGATATTTTGCAACAAGTCCCGGTGAATCCGGCCATTAGCGAAGCGTTGTTATTTCGCAACGGAATGTACGGCGACATGTTGCAACTGGTTGAACATATCGAACGGATGCAAGACTCTGGCGAGTTGCTGGCGCCGATATTGCACAAGCTGCAATTATCTGCGGTTGATTTATACCAGCTTCAGCTCTCTGCTTTTGCCTGGAGCAATAACATATCCGGTCCCGCCTCCTGAGCAGCGGGTATTTTTGGTGCTGCTTGGATGGGCTATTGGGTTAACAATAGAAATACCGTCGGTTTCTTGTGGAATGCAGGTACTTCTCCGGCATCGAGTGCGCGACGCCATTTTCCCGCGCTTTGCGTGCGAATCGATTCGCTCGGTAAAGTCAGGTCGGTAGCAATGCAAATCAGGGTGTCCGGCGCACACGTTGCGGCCAGCGCTTCGAGCATGGCACCGTTGCGGTACGGCGTTTCAATGAATAGCTGGGTTTGCTTTTCTTGGCGCGAACGTTCTTCCAGCGCCTTGATGCGCTTGGCGCGCAATCCGGTATCGGTGGGCAAATAACCGTTAAAGGCAAAACTTTGTCCGTTCAGGCCACTCGCCATAACCGCCAGCAGCAGGGATGACGGGCCAACCAGCGGCCGTACCTGAATGCCGTGCTGATGCGCCAGGCGCACCAGGTTGGCGCCAGGGTCGGCCACCGCAGGTACGCCTGCTTCGGAAATCAAGCCGGCATCCTGTCCAGCCAAAATCGGCGCCAGCAGTGCGGGCAGGGCGGTAGCCGGAGTATTGACATTTAATTCGGCAATATGGATTTCCTGTAAGGGTTTTGCCAATGGATGGGTCACAGCCACCAGTTTCAGGAAGGCGCGCGTAGATTTGGCATTTTCGGCCACAAAATAATCGAGGCTGGCAGTAATGTTTTGTACTTGCTGCGGAATAATGTGGGACAGCAGATCGCCTGTCGCGCCATCGGTTTGTCCGAGCGTGTTCGGAATCAAATACAGAATGCCTAGCATGGTTTTATAGTAATGGTGGGTATATTTTGAATGCTATATTTTACATGCGGGAAATTAGTAATAAAAGTATATACACCGCATTGTATTTATAGTCATGCGTAAAATTGCACGCCTGCGCGACGCAACATCGTGGTCAGCGCAATGAGGGGCAGGCCGGTAAGCGCAGTGGGATCGGTGCTTTCGATTTTTTCAATGATCGTTATTCCCAAGCCTTCATTTTTTGCGCTGCCGGCGCAATCGTAAGGGCGCTCAATATGCAAATACGCGTTCAATTCATGATCCGGCAAGTCGCGAAAGGTGACAAAAGTCGGGATGTTTTCGATTTGCACCTGTTTTTCAGGCATGGCTTGGCGACCATCCCAAAGGCATAAGGCGGTATGGAAGATTACGCGCCGGCCGCGCATCGTTTGTAATTGCAATAGCGCATTTTCATGGTTTCCAGGTTTGCCGATTTGCCGATCGTCCAGCGTGGCGACCTGATCCGAACCTATCACCAGTGCGTGCGGCGCCAGCGCTGCGACGGCCTGCGCTTTTGAGCGCGCCAGACGCAGCGCGGTCACTGCAGGTGTTTCGCCGGCAAACGGAGTTTCGTCAATATCGGGAATCATTACCTCGAACGGCAACTGTAAACGGCTCAGCAATTCATGCCTGTAGCGCGATCCGGAGGCTAGAATCAGGCGGGGAAATAATGGGGAATCTGAGATGAATGACATGTTGGCTATCGGAGACGAGTATACTTCTGTAAAAGTGCGCTAACACTTTGACGAATGATCTAAAACCCTGTTATTATCGCAGGTTTTCCGGGTTCAGCTTTGCCTATGAATGCTTTTGTAATTGACGCCTTCGAATTTTGTCGGCTTAAAGAACGCCGTGAAGGTGAAATTTCTGTCGCAAATTCGGCACGGCTTTCAGGCGAATGTGTTGATAAATCGGCGGTTCTGTCCTGGTCGATTGAGGGCGGCATCAGTAGTTTGGGGTTTGCGCAACTGACGCTGTCTGTATCGGGATCGGTATCATTGCTATGCCAGCGTTGTTTGACTCCATGCACCTTTGATATTGCATCCGAATCGCTTCTGATTCTTGCAAAAGATGATGCGCATGCAGATGAAATTGAAGCGATGCAAGATGACGATACGATCGACGTCATTGTTGGATCGAAGGCGCTGGATGTTATGGCACTGGTGGAGGACGAGGCGCTGCTGGCGATGCCTCTTTCTGCCAAGCATGAAGTGTGTCCTGATGTGGCGGCTCTGGATGCTTTGAACGGAGCAAAAAAAAGCTCTCCGTTCGATGTGCTGAAGCGGCTGAGTTAGTATCGAAATTGATTTTCAGCAAGGATTTCGGTTTGCCTGCGAGCTTGCAAGCTGGATGTATTTACTATTTTAGAACTTAAGTATTAGGAGTTATCATGGCTGTTCAGCAAAATAAAAAATCCCCGTCGAAGCGTGGCATGCACCGTTCGCACGATTTTCTGGTTGCACCGCAATTAGGTATCGAGCCAACTACTGGCGAAACGCATCTGCGTCACCATATCAGCCCAAATGGCTACTATCGTGGCCGTAAAGTTCTGAAGACAAAGAACGACGAGTAATCGCAGTTCCGGATTAAGAACGGCGTAACGAGTTTTTGACTTGGCGCCGTTTTTTTTGCGTCCAAAATTAATGTTTACTCATTTTCAATCGCGCCGATTCTGCCCCATAATGCGTGGCTTGTGTAAGGCGTAAGGCAATGAGTCAAAACGATGACAATTAAAATTTCTATTGACTGCATGGGCGGTGATCATGGCCCCTCAGTTACTGTTCCGGCCTCCATTGCATTCCTCAATCGCGAACCTGATGCAGAGTTAATTCTGGTCGGCTTGGAGGATGTCATTCTCGCGGAGCTGAAGAAGCATAAGGCTGCTGCGCATCCACGTTTATCAATATTGCATGCATCCGAAGTCGTTACGATGGACGATCCGATAGAGATCGCCTTGCGTCGAAAGAAAGATTCTTCCATGCGGGTGGCAATTGCCTTGGTGAAGGACGGCGGTGTGCAAGCCTGCGTGTCGGCAGGCAATACCGGTGCGCTCATGGCAATCGCACGCTACGTGCTTAAAACGATCGCCGGCATCGAGCGTCCGGCTATCTGCGGCATTCTTCCGAATCAAAAAAACGGCCCAACGTACATGCTTGATCTGGGGGCGAACGTGGATTGCAAACCGCAGCATCTGCATCAGTTTGCCATTATGGGATCGGCATTGGTGTCAGCAATTGAAGGCAAGCCTAATCCGACAATCGGCTTGCTGAATGTCGGCGAAGAAGCCATCAAGGGTAATGATGTCGTCAAGCAAACCGGTGAATTGCTTCGCGCCGATAGCGCGAGGGGAATACTCAACTTTCATGGCAACGTGGAGGGCAATGATATTTTTAAAGGTACTACGGATATTGTTGTGTGCGACGGCTTCGTCGGCAACGTAACATTGAAGGCAGCCGAAGGCATGGGGCGGCTGGTCAAGTCGGGTTTGACTGCAGAATTCAAAAGTAGTGTCTTGAATATGCTGGGTGCATTGCTGGCGCGAAAAGCAATTAAATCTTTTTCTGCCCGGATGAATCCTTCCCGCTACAATGGTGCGAGTTTATTGGGGTTGCGCGGTCTGGTATTCAAGAGTCATGGTGGCGCAGATGCCTATTCATTCGAATGGGCAATCCGGCGTGCTTATGACGCTGCCAAGTATGATGTTTTGTCCCGCATATCGAGGACGATTGAAGACTTGATGCCTACTGCAGGCAGCGTAACCTTGCCAGCTCCGGATGCAATCGATTCGGCGAATCCAGCAAGTAATAATGAACATAAAACGGCATGAATCTCTATAGCAAAATTATCGGAACAGGCAGTTACCTGCCTGCAAATCGTGTAACGAATCAAGATATCACCAGACGGTTGGCTGAAAAAGGAATCGAAACGTCCGATGAATGGATTGTTTCACGCAGCGGCATTTCTGCCCGTCACTATGCCGACCCGGGTGCGCAATCGAGCGACTTGGCGGTCGAGGCCGCGAAAAATGCGCTGCAGATGGCAGGTCTGGTTGCCAATGATATCGATTTGATTATTCTTGCGACGTCAACGCCGGATCATCTCGGCGGCTTCCCCAGTACCGCGACCGTAGTGCAGCGCAAGCTTGGAATCACAAACGAATGCGCTGCAGTAGATGTCCAGGCGGTATGCAGCGGATTCATTTATGCGGTTTCGATTGCCGACAGTTTCATCAAGTCTGGTGCACACAAGAACGTGCTTGTAATCGGGGCCGAAGTATTTTCACGCATTCTCGATTTTAACGATCGAGGTACCTGTGTATTGTTTGGCGACGGTGCGGGTGCCGCTATTCTGTCAGCTTCGCAACAGCCGGGAATTCTCGCTAGTAAATTGCATGCGGATGGACGTCATGCCGACATCCTCTATGTCTCGGGCAATGTGAGCGGTGGCGTCCTGGAGGGTAGTGCTTTCTTGTCTATGGATGGTCAGGCCGTATTCAAATTGGCAGTAAAAGTACTGGATCAAGTTGCGCATGAAGTGCTTGAGAAGGCGGAAATGAAGGCATCGGAAGTGGATTGGCTGGTGCCGCATCAGGCAAATATCCGCATCATGCGGGGTGCGGCCAAGAAACTGGGTTTGCCCATGGAAAAAGTGATTGTCACAGTAGATCAGCATGGGAATACTTCTGCCGCCTCCATTCCGTTGGCACTCGATGTCGGCGTGCGCGATGGGCGCATCAAAGCCGGACAGACGGTAATGATGGAAGGCGTGGGCGGTGGGTTTACCTGGGGTGCGATACTCGCACGGATGTAACTAATTATTATTAATAACAAGCATGAATAAATTTGCATTCGTATTCCCGGGACAAGGTTCTCAAAGCATTGGGATGTTAAATGGCTTTGCCGACAACGCAATCGTTCAGCAAACCATCGCTGAAGCTTCGGAAGCATTGGAATTTGATCTTGGTCGGCTGATTGCAGCAGGACCAAAAGAAGATCTGGATTTAACGACGAATACCCAGCCGGTCATGTTGGCTGCTGCGGTAGCGTTTTATCGGGCTTGGATTGCAGCCGGTGGCGCCGCCCCATCGCTTGTTGCAGGCCATAGCCTTGGTGAGTATTCGGCGCTGGTTGCCGCCGGCGTTATCCCATTTCATGATGCTGTGCGTTTAGTGCGCTTTCGCGCGCAAGCAATGCAGGAAGCGGTACCCGTCGGACAAGGGGGCATGGCAGCAATTCTTGGCTTGTCAGACGCAGATGTCATGGAAATATGTGCGGCATCTGCGCAAAATGAGGTTGTGGAGGCGGTCAATTTCAATGCGCCTGCACAAGTAGTAATTGCCGGGCATAAAAATGCCATTGCCCGTGCCTGTGAAGCAGCCAAGGCAAAAGGGGCAAAGCGTGCGCTGCCGCTTGCGGTATCCGCTCCGTTCCATTCTTCCTTATTAAAACCTGCGTCTGACCGTTTGCGTGATTTTATGGCAGACATGGTCTTTTTCGCGCCGCAGATTGCAGTGATTAATAATGTCGATGTGGCAGTCGAAAACAATCCGCTAAGAATCAAGGATGCATTGGTGCGCCAAGCCGCCAGTCCGGTGCGATGGGTGGAAACGGTGCAAAAAATTGCGGCAGAAGGTATTGCGCAAGTAGTGGAATGCGGACCAGGCAAAGTATTGGCAGGGCTGACGAAGCGTATAAATACTGATTTGAATGCAGACGCAATTGTTGATCAAGCGTCGCTAGATAGAATTCTGGAGCTAATGAAGTGACGATGGATAATTTAAAAAATCAAGTGGCTTTGGTTACCGGTGCCTCCCGCGGAATTGGCCGTGCGATTGCACTTGAATTTGCAAAGCAAGGTGCAACCGTTATCGGCACCGCGACTTCTGAGGCCGGAGCTGCAGCAATTACTGATTATCTCACTACCGCTGGGGCAAATGTCGGCAAGGGTATGGTGCTGAATGTGAACGATGCGGCAGCATGCAGCGCATTGGTTGATCATATTCAAAAAAATTACGATGGCTTGTCGATTTTGATCAACAATGCCGGTATTACGCAGGACCAGCTTGCTTTGCGTATGAAAGACGAAGAGTGGGATGCTGTCATTGCGACTAATCTGACTGCTGTGGCACGTCTTTCCCGTGCCGTGTTGCGTGGCATGATGAAGGCAAAAAATGGACGCATTATCAATATCACTTCGGTAGTCGGATCAACCGGGAATCCAGGCCAGATGAACTATGCAGCGGCAAAAGCTGGAGTGGCGGGAATGAGCCGCGCTCTGGCGCGCGAAATTGGCAGTCGAAATATCACAGTCAATTGCATTGCCCCAGGCTTCATTGATACGGATATGACAAAATCCTTGAATGAGCAGCAAATAGCTGCTTTATTGAGTCAAATACCCTTAAGTCGTTTTGGCCTGCCAGAAGATATTGCAGCTGCTGCTGCATTCCTTGCCTCTCCTCAAGCAAGCTATATAACGGGAACAACTTTGCATGTGAATGGTGGGATGTACATGGGTTGATTTGTAGTTGATAAACGTTACTTGTTTTTAGATTAAAGTTAAGCGAAGAAGCTGAAATTCATTTTTTGTGGCGCAAACCTGATAAAATGCGCGCACTTTCTGTAACCAACACACTGGAGGCAATATATGTCTGATATCGAACAACGCGTAAAAAAAATCGTCGCCGAGCAACTGGGTGTCGCCGAAGCTGACATTAAAATTGAATCATCATTTGTTGATGATCTGGGTGCGGATTCACTCGACACTGTTGAACTCGTCATGGCATTGGAAGACGAATTCGAAATGGAAATTCCAGATGAACAAGCCGAAAAAATCACCACTGTGCAACAGGCAATTGACTATGCCAAAGCACACGTCAAAGCTGCTTAAATTCCTTTGATTGACTTCTGGAGAACTGTTTGAGCCGCTCACGTGAACGTCGTGTCGTCGTCACTGGTCTCGGTTGTATTTCACCTATCGGCAACACGGTTGCCGATGCGTGGAGTGCAGCGACCGCAGGTAAGTCCGGTATCGCGACCATCACCAAATTTGATGCTACCTCTTTTTCAACCCATTTTGCAGGAGAGGTAAAAGACTTCAATATTGAGGACTATATCCCCGGTAAAGAAGCGCGCCATATGGATGAATTCATCCATTTTGGCGTTGCCGCCGGCATTCAGGCAATGCAAGATAGCGGCCTGGTTGTCACAGAGGCGAATGCAGAGCGTATTGGTGTCATAGTAGGATCGGGTATTGGTGGTTTGCCTATGATCGAGCAAACACACACAGAATATGTGAGTCGCGGTCCGCGCCGGATTTCACCATTTTTTGTACCTGCATCCATCATTAACATGATTTCTGGCCATCTGTCGATCCAGTATGGATTGAAAGGTCCTAATCTTGCCATCGTATCTGCATGTACAACAGGCTTGCATAGCATTGGTGCTGCAGGACGCATGATTGAATATGGTGATGCTGATGTAATGATCGCCGGTGGTGCCGAGTCCACCATCTCTCCTTTGGGATTGGGTGGATTCGCTTCTGCTCGCGCACTTTCATCACGTAATGATGATCCGCAGACCGCATCTCGCCCTTGGGATACCGATCGTGATGGATTTGTGCTTGGCGAAGGTGCAGGTGTCATGGTTCTGGAAGAGTATGAGCACGCAAAAGCGCGTGGGGCCAGGATATATGCAGAGCTGGTTGGTTTTGGCATGAGTGGTGATGCATATCATATTACCGCGCCAAATATGGATGGACCTCGTCGCAGCATGGTCAACGCATTGCAAAATGCAGGGATTAATGCCGATCAAGTGCAGTACCTTAATGCGCATGGGACATCAACTCCGCTCGGCGATAAGAATGAAACTGAGGCGGTTAAGGCTGCGTTCGGTCAGCATGCCAAAAATTTGGTCGTTAATTCGACTAAATCAATGACTGGCCATTTGCTTGGGGGTGCCGGCGGTTTGGAATCAATATTTACGGTATTGGCTTTGTATAACCAGGTGTCACCACCGACTATTAATATCTTTAATCAAGATCCTGAATGCGATCTGGATTATTGTGCAAATACCGCACGTGATATGCCTATTCAATATGCAGTCAAAAACAATTTCGGTTTTGGCGGTACGAATGGCACTCTCATTTTCGGAAAAATCTAATTAGTGCAGTCCGTCCTTATGCAAGGACGGACATCTTCATTCCCTTTCAGTTATGTCCATAGCGGTTAGTGCCGTTGTGCGCCCATCCGGATTATTGCTGGCTATGGTAAGCGCAGCGTGCCTATGCATCGTTTTGATTGCAATTTTGATCGGTTGTAATCAATTTGATATTTTTCCTGTATGGTCACGTTTATTGCTTTCCTTAATATATTTTATTGTTGCAATTACATGCTGGACTCTATTTTTCTTTACGCAAAAAATTTATCTGATCTCAATATCTTCGGCTGGTCAAATACGATTATTAGAGGTGGGTGCACCGACACAAAATATGCCAGAAGTATTTGATACCGGCAATACGGCTTGGATTGTAGTCAATTTATTGGAGGATTCAACTTTATGGCCGCAGTTACTAATGTTGCGCCTGCGTTCTGAGACTGGACGTGTGATTGTTTTGCCCATATTGTCAGATAGTGTTGGGCTGCACTCCTTTAAATCGTTATCAGTTGCTTGTCGCTGGATTGCGGTACGGATTAATCACAACAATAATGAAATTTCATGAGGCTTTCACGATAAAAGTTGAACTTAATACATTGCATGTAGTCAATACTTTTACGCCGCGTGCATGTTGCGAGAAACAAGGGAATAGGGATTGACGACAGAACGCGACATTGATAAGCGACTTGTCGAGCGTGTTCAACACGGCGACAAAAAAGCATTTGAGCTATTGTTTTCCAAATACCAGCGGAAATTAATGCGGCTTGTGTCTCGTCTCGTCCGTGATCAAGCAGAGGCGGAGGATGTAGTGCAAGAGGCTTTTATCAAGGCTTATCGCGCATTGCCTCAATTTCGCGGAGATTCGGCTTTTTATACTTGGTTATATCGAATTGGCATTAATACAGCAAAAAATTATTTGGTCACACAAGGACGACGCGCTCCCACCTCGACAGATGCAGATGTGGAAGAAGCGGAAACTTTTGATGATGGTGAGCGCCTAAGAGATGTCAATACACCCGAGTCGATGCTTGCTACCAAGCAGATTGCGCAAACGGTAAACTTGGCAATGGAAGCTCTTCCCGAGGAGTTGCGAATGGCAATTAGTTTGCGTGAGATCGAGGGTTTGAGTTATGACGAAATTGCAGATGTGATGGAATGTCCAATCGGGACAGTACGTAGCAGAATTTTCCGGGCGCGGGAAGCGATAGCAGAAAAATTAAGACCATTGCTGGGTACGGCAATTGATAAGCGCTGGTAAATACGGGATAGATTATTTTGGCTGAAGGGGTTAACCAAGCTTTAGCAAGGTGACTTATGAACATGAAAAAAATGACCCACGAACATATCTCGGCTTTTGCCGATGCTGAATTGGCGGAAAAAGAAATCGCACGGGTATTGTCTTCCCTGCGTGTTCCGGAACAACGTGAAGCGTGGGACGCTTACCATCGCATCGGTGACATATTGCGTTCAGAAGAGCTGGCATATGAAATGCGCCCTGAAGCACAGGCGAAGATGGCAGCTTTGTTGGATGCCGAGCCGATCATATTTGCGCCGATCCAAAGCGGCGATCACCCCAAAAGCCAGTTTAACAATGTAGAACGCTTGGATTTCGTGCGCACAAGGCCGGCCTTCATCCAGAATGCGAAGCATTTTTTCAGGCCTGGAATGGCCGTTGCCGCAACTGCGGCGGCGGTTGCGTTTTTTGCTGCACCTCCATTGATGGTTGCCTTCAATGGTTGGCGTTCGGGAGATGCTTCTCACATGGCGTCTTCCGTTTCACCGGTAATGGCAGCAGTGGAAAAAGGCAATATCAAACTCAAGGCTCGTACTGGCAGCCAAGACACAGTCGCAGATGCGACTGAATCAGGTTCTTCCAATATGGATGAATATCTTTTTGCACATCAACGTTTTTCTCGTTCTGGCTATAGTAATGCGCAATATGCAAGCCCGGTATCCTTTACAACCGAAAGTGCGAAGTAACTAAAATATGCGAATAGCATTGATCGGTTTAAGATTTTTTGGTTTTCTTCTTGTCTGTTTTACCTTTCCCGCGCAAGCAGGTAACAACGAGTCCTTTGAGAATCTTCAAGAGCAGGCCCTTTTCCGAAAGATGCAGGGGGCTGCGCAAAAGAGTAATTATTCGGGCATATTCGTATATCAGCAGGCGACGCAAATGCGCACCTCGCGTATTACGCATTTACTGGAGGGAAAAACAGAGTTTGAGAAACTGGAAATACTCGACGGTGATTTGCGGGAGTACATCCGGCGCAATGAGGAAGTAACTTGTTATATTCCCCAAGAGAAAACGCTTCTGATTGAAAAGCGCGTAACGCAAGATGTTTTTCCTGCAATTTTTTCTGCGCATCCGGAGGACATTGCACTTTACTATCATTTCAGAAAAAATGGCGATGATCGGGTAGCGGGGTATTTTTGCCAGTCGATTTTGTTGGAACCCAAAGATGATTTGCGCTATGGCTACAGGCTCTGTGTGGATAAATCCACTGGCTTGTTACTGCGTGCACAAACGCTGGATAAAAAAAATGAAGTGATGGAGCAGATTTTTTTTACCCAGCTTGAAATCGGTAAAATTGATCGCAATCGTGTTAAATCCAGTTTTGGAAACGTTTCCGACTGGCGGCTCGAAAAAGCAGCGATGAAAATCGTCAGTATTCCTGACTGGGAAGTCAAATGGGTGCCGCCTGGATTCAAGAAGATTCGGGAAATGAAACGATTGGTGTTAGATAAAAATTCTTCTAACGGGGAAAATACAAGCAAGGCGGCAAGTGGCCAGCGCGAGATTTCGCAAATCGTTTTTTCCGATGGTCTTGCTGCAATTTCAGTCTTTATCGAACCCAGCACGCAAAGTCGCACGGAAGGTGGGCGTCAGCAGGGGGCGATGAATATTATGGGTAAGCGGCAAGGCGATTTCTGGCTTACCATCGTCGGTGAAGTCCCTGCCAAATCCATTCAGCAACTGGCCAACTCGATTGAATACAAACCAAAATAACACTATGAAAATGCCTATTTCTTTTAGCAAGATGCTTTCGGTGATCATGTTAGGTACAGTCAGCGGCCTTTTTTCACCGTTAATTCCCGGATTGGGTGGGAGTGCAATTGCCGCTCCGACCGCTGCCATAACTGCTGGCTTGCCGGATTTTGCCGAACTGGTAGAGAGAACTGGTCTTGCAGTGGTAAATATACGCACCACGGAAAAGATGAAAGCCGGTCCCGCTATACCAGGCAATGACGAACAGGAAATGCAGGAATTTTTCCGCCGTTATTTCGGTATTCCGATTCCACCGCAGCCGGATCGTGGTCCGCGCAACAAAAAGCAAACTCCGCAACAAGAGGAAGAAGTGCCGCGCGGCGTCGGTTCGGGATTCATCCTGTCTGCCGATGGGTATGTGATGACCAATGCCCATGTTGTCGAAGGAGCGGATGAAGTCTATGTAAAATTGACCGACAAACGCGAGTTCAAGGCGAAGATCATTGGTGCCGACAAGCGCACCGATGTTGCCTTGGTCAAGATCGAAGGGGGCAATCTGCCTCGCTTAGCGATTGGTGACTCCAATAAAATTCGGGTCGGCGAATGGGTCATTGCGATCGGCTCTCCTTTCGATCTGGACAATACCGTGACTGCCGGCATTATTTCGGCCAAGGCGCGCGACACCGGGGATTATCTGCCCTTGATTCAGACGGATGTTGCAGTTAATCCCGGCAATTCAGGCGGGCCGTTAATCAATATGCGCGGCGAGGTAATCGGCATCAATTCTCAAATTTATAGCCGTTCCGGCGGATATATGGGGATTTCGTTTGCGATACCGATTGACGAGGCGATTCGCGTTTCAGAGCAATTGAAAGCGTCTGGCAAGGTTACCCGGGGGCGCATCGGCGTACAGATCGGCGAGGTCACCAAAGACGTGGCTGAATCGCTTGGCATGGCAAAGGCGCAGGGTGCGCTGGTGCAGCGGGTAGAGCCCGGCAGTCCGGCAGAAAAAGGCGGACTGCAGGCCGGCGATATTATTTTAAAATATAACGGAATTGCAATCGAGCGTCTTTCTGATTTGCCGCGTCTGGTCGGCAATACTAAGCCCGGCACCCGTACTACGTTGACGATCTGGCGCAAGGGCGCTAGCCGGGAGCTGGCGCTGGTGATCACGGAAATGGAAGCCGAGAAAGTTGCACAAAAAGAAGATAAAAAAGCCAAGCCGGATGCAGTGGCAAACGCGTTGGGTTTGGTAGTCAGCGATTTGACCGCTGCGCAAAAAAAGGAACTTAAAGTAAGCCACGGGGTAATAGTTGACACTGCCGAAGGTTCAGCTGCCCGCGCCGGACTGCGCCCAGGAGATTTGATCTTGCAATTTAATAATACCGAGGTAAAGGATGCAAAAGAGTTCAATGCATTGATCGCCAAAATCGAGCCGAAAAAAACGGTGGTTTTACTGGTACGTCGAGGAGAGTCTTCCCAGTTTGTACCGCTCAAACCAAACAGCCCGTAAATCGCTCCCGTTAAAAGGACTGCAAGCTAACCACGCTTGTAGTCCTTCGTTTTAAGAAAATTCTGTTTGTCCGCGCTCATGATCCAGTTCACGCTTTACTCACGAATATATTGCCATCTGTGTGATGACATGTTGCAAGCGCTGGAAGCACTGCGCCCGTTAGCGCCATTTAATGTAACGGTTGTGGATGTGGATGGAGACCCGGCATTACTGGCGCAGTACGATGAATTGGTGCCCGTGTTGGTTGGTTGTCGCGACGGTGCGCCTGCGTTGCAGCTATGTCATTACCATTTGGATGTGGAAGAAACCCGTGCATTTTTGATAGGGCAAGATGTCCGGGCAGCTGAATACGATCATTGATTATCTGTCTGGATTTTAAAATTCAGCATTGACTATATTCAGCATTAAAAATATACACCGTACCGTATATTTTCAATCTCCCAGATTGCATGCGTAAAGTGCTATATTTTTACATATACTCTGTCAAATATTCTTTTTAAGAAAAATTCTACAAAATTTTCCAATGACTTTTCGTGAAATGGCATCAGTTTGGGTTGATACAGGCGGTTAATATTCTTGTCCGCTTTTACAATTGTGTGCATTGAATCGGGCAGATGCGCCGTGAACGACCCCGATTACTCGGTATTTCCCTCTGAAATCCGGTAAAATGCCGGCTTCGAATAACTTTTAGCAATAAGGCGCTCGCCTGGGAGATTGCCCGGCTTTGAGCGCCTTTTTTGTAACCGCGTTTGGCTCAATGAATAATATCCGTAACTTTTCCATCATCGCTCATATCGATCACGGCAAATCAACGCTTGCTGATCGGATCATCCAACTCTGCGGAGGCTTGTCCGATCGCGAAATGGAGGCGCAAGTTCTTGATTCCATGGATATTGAACGTGAGCGTGGCATCACGATCAAGGCCCAAACGGCAGCGTTAAGTTACAAGGCCCGCGACGGCCAGATTTACAATTTGAATCTGATCGATACTCCGGGTCACGTCGATTTCAGTTATGAAGTCAGCCGTTCGCTGTCTGCATGCGAGGGTGCGCTGCTGGTAGTGGATGCGTCGCAAGGGGTGGAAGCGCAAACCGTTGCCAACTGCTACACCGCAATTGAGCTGGGCGTGGAAGTGGTACCGGTCTTAAACAAGATTGATTTGCCCTCGGCCGATCCGGATAATGCGATTGCAGAAATCGAAGAAGTCATCGGTATCGATGCTACTGATGCCGTTCATTGTTCCGCCAAGACCGGCCTCGGCGTGCAAGATGTGCTGGAATCGCTGATTGTCAAAGTGCCGCCGCCGCAAGGCGACCCGGATGCACCGTTACAGGCCTTGATTGTCGATTCGTGGTTTGATAATTATGTCGGCGTGGTAATGCTGGTGCGTATCAAGAACGGCACCATTCGCCCGAAGGACAAAATCCTGTTCATGGCCACCGGAGCCCAGCATCTGGTCGAGAGCGTCGGTGTGTTTACGCCTAAATCGCTGTCGCGCCCGTTTTTGTCGGCAGGACAGGTGGGCTTCATCATTGCCGGCATCAAGGAATTGAAATCGGCCAAGGTCGGCGATACCGTGACTTTGCTCGGTAAGCCGGCCGCAGAAGCGCTGCCGGGTTTCAAGGAGATCCAGCCCCAGGTTTTCGCCGGTTTGTTTCCGGTCGAAGCGAATCAGTACGATGCATTGCGCGACTCGCTTGAAAAACTGAAACTCAACGATGCAGCGTTGCAATATGAGCCGGAAGTGTCGCAAGCGCTCGGTTTCGGTTTCCGCTGCGGTTTTCTGGGTTTGCTGCACATGGAAATCGTGCAGGAACGGCTCGAACGCGAGTTCGATATGGATTTGATTACCACCGCACCGACCGTGATTTATGAGGTCGTGTTGCGTGATGGCAGCATTTTGATGGTCGATAATCCGTCCAAAATGCCGGACCCATCGAAAATTGAAGAGATTCGCGAACCTATTGTTACTGTCAATCTGTACATGCCGCAGGAATATGTTGGCTCGGTAATCACGCTGTGCACCCAAAAGCGCGGGGTTCAGTTGGATATGAATTACCACGGCAAGCAGGTTAATTTGACCTACGAAATGCCGATGGCGGAAATTGTGCTGGATTTTTTCGATCGTTTGAAATCGACTTCGCGCGGTTATGCATCGATGGATTATGAGTTCAAGGAATACCGCACTGCCGATGTGGTCAAAGTGGATATGCTGATCAATAGCGAGAAAGTCGATGCGCTGGCGATCATCGTACACCGGGCCAACAGTTTATATCGCGGCCGTGCAGTGGCTGCAAAAATGCGCGAACTGATCCCGCGCCAAATGTTCGATGTCGCCATCCAGGCCGCCATCGGTGCCAATATCATTTCACGCGAAAATGTCAAAGCTTTGCGCAAGAACGTACTGGCCAAGTGTTATGGCGGCGATATCAGCCGTAAGCGCAAATTGCTGGAAAAGCAGAAAGCCGGTAAAAAGCGCATGAAGCAAGTGGGTTCGGTGGAGATTCCGCAAGAAGCATTCCTAGCAATTTTACAAGTGGATGATAAATGAACCTGCAAGCTCTCTTGGGAAATTTCGCCTTAATTCTCTTCACTCTGACCCTGGTTACCGGAGTGGTCTGGTTCTTGGATAAATTTTATTTATCCAAGCAACGACGTGCTGCGGCAAATGCTGCTTTGGCCGAGTTTGATGCACGCAATGCCAAGCTTCAGGCAGATGGCATCAAGCTCGATGCCAGTGGCCGCGCAGCGTTGGAAGCCAATCTTCTGAGGCAGCCTACCTGGATTGAATACTCGGGAAGCTTTTTCCCCGTTATTGCGATGGTTTTTTTTCTGCGCTCGTTTTTATACGAGCCATTCAAGATCCCGTCGAGTTCGATGGTACCGACGCTGGTGGTCGGAGACTTGATCTTGGTAAATAAATTCACTTATGGAATTCGTTTACCGATCATCAACAAAAAAATTATCGACATCAATAATCCGCAACGCGGCGATGTGATGGTGTTCAAATATCCGAAAGATACTGCGCTGGATTACATCAAGCGCGTGGTCGGGGTACCGGGCGATAAAATAGTCTACAAAAACAAGCGCTTAACAGTAAATGGCAAGAAAATCAGCTACCAGCCGTTACCAGATTACCTTGACGAAGAACACTTGAGCTATTCCAAGCAATATGCGGAGGATTTGACCGGGGTCGCGCATCGTATTCTCAATGACGAACGTGCGCCATCGTTTGTGCAAAATCCCGATGCATTTCCGCAGCATGAATTGTGTACTTACGATATCGAGGGATTCGCCTGCACCGTGCCGCAAGGGCAGTATTTCATGATGGGCGATAATCGCGACAATAGTCTTGATAGCCGCTACTGGGGTTTTGTGCCGGACCAAAATATAGTGGGCAAAGCATTCTTCGTCTGGATGAATCTGGGTGATATCAAACGCATTGGCAGTTTCCATTAAATTCGATCGGACAACAGATATATGCGCAACGGATTAAAAGTCAGGCAGCAGGGATTGACGCTGGTAGGATTGATTTTCGTGCTGGCAATTATTGCCCTCATTGCAGTATTGGGCATGAAAGTAGTCCCGACCGCAATTGAATACAGCGCCATCCGCAAGTCTATTGTGTCGGCCAAAGCCGCCGGTACTACTGCGGCTGAAATTCGGGCTGCTTTCGATCGCCAGGCCAATACAGGGTACATCGATGCAATTGGCGGCAAAGATCTGGAAATCGCCAAAGTCGATGGCGAGATGGAAGTCAGCTTTTCATATCAGAAAAAAATTCCGCTGTTCGGTCCTGCCAGTCTGTTGCTGGAGTATGCGGGTACGACTGCCAGAACTGCAGTGACTAAAGTAATAGATTGAGTTACGGATAAAAATGGATTTGATGTTATTGCAAAACCGGATTGGCTATACGTTCAAGAATACAGCGTTGTTGGAACAGGCGTTAACGCATCGCAGTCATAGCAGCTTGCATAATGAGCGTATCGAGTTCCTGGGCGACTCGATTCTGAACTGCGCGGTTGCGGCATTGTTGTATCAGCGCTATGCCGACATCGATGAAGGGGATTTGTCCCGCGTGCGCGCTAACCTTGTCAAGCAGCAAGCGCTGTTCGAGATAGCGCAAAGTCTGGATTTGCCGCATTTTCTTCGCTTGGGGGAAGGCGAACTTAAATCCGGCGGTTTTCGGCGTCCGTCCATCTTGGCCGATACGCTCGAAGCCCTGTTCGGTGCGATCTATCTGGACGCTGGCTTTGACACTGCATGCAACGTTATCTGTGCTCTTTATAATCCGATTCTCGATACGGTCGATCTGGCCACCTTAGGAAAAGACGCGAAGACGCTGCTGCAAGAATTTCTGCAAGGAAAAAAAATAGCATTGCCGCAATACAATGTCGTAGCGACGCACGGGGCTGCGCACGATCAGGAATTCGAGATCGAATGCCTGGTTCCGAAACTCGATATCCAAGTGTTCGGCACGGGCGGAAGCCGGCGTGCAGGGGAGCAGGCGGCGGCAAAGCTGGCACTCGAGGCTGCCAAGGTGGCGGCTTTGAAGCCCGCGTCGCGCAAGAGCAAGCCGCGCACCACGCAATTGAAGCTGGCCGGGATAGCCACCTCTCAACCTGATGCGCCGGTAAATTCACCTGCGACGAGCGAAACCCCGCGTGCAGGCCGGAACGACCCGGACTCGGCCGCACAAGAGTAATATGATGTCGTCATATCCAAACCCCTACAACCCATTATCGCCACCGATACCCAAAAACGCATGACAGAATCCGTAACTCCCGCTAATTTCCGCTGTGGATACATCGCTATTGTTGGTCGCCCGAATGTCGGGAAATCAACTTTAATGAATGCCTTGATCGGCGCCAAAATCAGCATTACATCGCGCAAGGCGCAAACCACGCGTCATCGCATCACCGGCATCCAGACAGTCGAGGATGCGCAATTCGTGTATGTCGATACGCCCGGTTTTCAGACGCGCCATTCGAATGCGTTGAACAAAACGCTCAATCGCACGGTGACCAATACGCTTACCGCGTCCGACGTGATTCTGTTCATCATCGAGGCCGGCACGTTCGGCCCGGCGGATAGTCAAGTGCTGGCGCTGATTCCCAAAGATGTACCGTGCATTCTGGTGATCAATAAATCAGACCGTATCAAGGATAAGGCAGTGCTGTTGCCGTTTGCCCAGAAAATCGCGGCATTGCACGATTTCGCCGCAGTAGTGCCGGTATCGGCAAAATTGCGCTTTCAGCTGGATAATCTGCAAGGGGAAATCAAGCGTTTTCTGCCCGAAAACCAGCCGGTATTCGATGCCGACGATATCACCGACCGCAGCGAAAAATTTCTTGCCGCCGAGATCGTGCGGGAAAAATTATTCCGCTTTGTCGGCGATGAATTGCCCTATACCAGCACGGTGCTGATCGAGAAATTCGAGCAAGAAGGCGATCTGCGACGTGTTTTTGCTGCCATTCTGGTAGAGCGCGATACGCACAAATCGATGGTGATCGGCCAAAAAGGCGCACGCTTGAAAGATATCTCAAGCCAGTCGCGGCTCGATATGGAAAAACTTTTCGGTGGTCCGGTTTATCTCGAAATCTGGGTCAAAGTAAAATCCGGCTGGGCCGACAACGAAGCCGGATTGCGCGCTTACGGCTACGAGTGAGACCGTGATCATGATGGATGCGCCTGTCGTCGAATTCACGCAGCCATCCGAGGCCGCCGCATCCGTGTTGCAGCCCGCACATATCCGCAACGATATGCCGAACGCAGGCGAACAGGCCGCACCGCCCCGTCTGCGAACCAAGCGCGTTGCCGCTCCGGATCGCTTGGTGTCTGGTCCTCAATCGCCAAAACGTTTGAAATCCCCGGAAAAGGACCATCGCATCCTGGCGCAGCCCGGCTTTGTGCTGCACAGTTATCCGTACAAGGAAACCAGCCTGATCATCGATTTTTTTTCGCGAGATCACGGCCGTGTGGCTCTGGTGGCAAAAGGCGCCAAACGGCCCCATTCTGCGTTGCGCGGCGTGCTGCAGACTTTCCAGCCCTTATCGGTGGGTTGGAGCGGCAAGGCTGAAATCCGCACCTTGATTGGCGCTGAATGGGTTGGCGGCTTATTGCCACTGGAAAAATCGGCCTTGCTGTGCGGCTTTTATCTCAATGAATTGTTACTCAAATTGCTGGCCCGCGATGATCCGCATCCGGTGTTGTTCAATCACTACGTCTCGACACTGAACCAGCTGGCGCATGGTGAAGCAGCGCCGATCGTGTTGCGCCGCTTCGAGCGTGCGCTGCTGAAGGAAACCGGAGTGGCGGCTGATCTGACGCGCTGCACCACCACGCGCGAGCTCGTGATAGCCGATGCAATCTATATTGTCGATCCGGAACGCGGCGCGCGCCTGGCACAGCCCGCCGATGTATGGCCGCGCGTTTGCGGACAGACTTTGCTGGATATGGAATGCGGAAATTATGCTAACGCAACTACCCAGACCCAGAGCAAATTCCTGATGCGTGCATTGCTGGCGCATCATTTGGGCGGCGCACCCCTCAATACGCGTCAAATTCTGATAGATTTGATGCAGTTATAAGTCAACCAACATCATCCTTCCATGAGCTTCTTGCAACCGAATGGCCAAATCATTGATTTAGGCGTTAATATCGATCACATAGCCACCCTGCGCAATGCCCGGGGAACGGTTTATCCGGACCCGATCCGCGCTGCTTTGCTGGCCGAAGAAGCGGGAGCCGATGTCATCACTTTGCATTTGCGCGAAGATCGCCGGCACATCAAGGATGCCGACGTGATCGCAATCCGGCCGCAACTACTGACCCGAATGAACCTGGAATCCGCGGTCACCAGCGAGATGGTCGATTTCGCCTGCCGCATCAAGCCGCAGGATGTGTGCCTGGTGCCGGAGCGGCGCGCTGAAGTCACTACTGAAGGCGGGCTCGATGTGGTGCGCTATTTCGCGCAGATCAAAGCTGCCATTACGCAGCTGCAAGCCGAAAATATTCGCGTCAGCCTGTTCATCGATCCTGATCCCGTGCAAATTGCAGCGGCGCAACAAGTCGGGGCACCGGTAATTGAACTGCATACCGGGCGCTATGCGGATGCGCATACGCCGCAACAGCAAATCCAGGAATTGCAGCGGGTCAGGGAAGGTGTGCTGGAGGGGATTCGACTGGGCTTGCAAGTCAATGCCGGTCATGGCCTGCATTACACCAATGTGCAAGCGATCGCCGCGATCACCGGCATTGCGGAACTCAACATCGGTCACGCGATCGTCGCCCACGCAGTGTTCGTCGGCTGGCAAGCCGCAATCAGGGAAATGAAGGCGCTTATGGTGCAAGCGCGCCTGGCGGCATTTCAAGCGTAATGCAGCAAGAGGAATAGCATGATTTTCGGCATCGGCACTGACATTGTCCGTATTCAGCGCATCGAGGCTGCGCTGGAGCGCAATGGCGAGCGTTTTGCGGAAAAAATTCTCGGCCCGCAAGAGCTGGAAAAATACCATCGGCGCAAACAGCAAGTCGCCGCGCGCGGTATTCGTTTTCTGGCAACACGTTTTGCAGCCAAGGAAGCGTTTTCCAAGGCAATCGGTCTGGGCATGCGCATGCCGATGACTTGGCGTGCGATGCAGACGCTCAATGCCCCTAGCGGCAAGCCGATCGTCGTCGTCAGCGGCGCGCTCAAGGAATTCATGGAAAACAACCACTTGAGCGCACAGGTTTCGATTACCGACGAAGCCGAGTACGCGGTCGCCTTCGTTATTGTGGAAAAAACATAGAGAAAACATGAGAACAATTCGCAAGGCAGATTTCATCACACCATCGCTGGCGGCAGCTAGCCTCGGCCCCGTTATGCTCGATGTCGTCGGCACTCAGCTGGACGCAGAGGATATCCGGCGCATCCGGCATCCGCACACCGGCGGTGTCATTTTGTTTGCGCGCAACTACACCAACCGCAAGCAATTGACCGCATTGACCGCAGCGATTCATGCAGTCCGCCCGGGCGTATTAATTGCAGTCGATCACGAAGGCGGGCGGGTGCAGCGCTTCAAAACCGATGGCTTCACCAAGTTGCCGGCGATGCGGGCGCTGGGCGCGTTATGGGAACGGGATGTATTGCAGGCTACCAATGTCGCCACTGCGGTGGGCTATATTCTTGCCGCCGAATTGCGCGCTTGCGGCGTGGATTTGTCGTTTACGCCAGCGCTGGATCTCGATCACGGCGAATCCGGCGTGATCGGCGACCGCGCGTTCCACCGCGATGCGCGCGTGGTCACGCTGCTGGCGAAAAGCTTGAATCACGGTTTGCTGCTGGCCGGCATGGCTAATTGCGGCAAGCATTTTCCCGGTCATGGTTTTGTGCAGGCCGATTCCCATGTCGCCATCCCGGTCGATGAACGCCCGCTGAAGGCAATTCTGGACGAAGATGCCGCACCTTATGATTGGCTCGGCATGAGTCTGTCGGCAGTGATGCCGGCGCATGTAATTTATCCGAAGGTGGACAAGCACCCGGCTGGTTTTTCCAAAAAATGGCTGTCGATGCTGCGTAACAAAATGGGCTTCGAAGGTGTCATTTTCAGCGACGACCTGAGCATGGAAGGCGCCAGCGTTGCAGGCAGCGTGCTTGAGGGCGCCAATGCCGCGCTGAAAGCCGGCTGTGACATGGTGCTGATCTGCAATGCACCGGACAAGGCGGATCAATTGCTGGCAGGGCTCAAGTCCGGTAGCACAATAGCAGCGCGCGCGATTGCCGCACGCTCGGCAGCACGCGTTGCGGCTTTGGCACCGGCGGGCGCAGCGCTGGATTGGCAGGGTTTGCAGCAAGATGCGCGCTATCAGGCTGCATTGCGCTTGCTGCAACTTCTCTGAACAAGGCTTAGATGGGGTATATTTTTTTGCATAATGAATATATTTGGGAATAGTATGTTTTTGTCATATACACGGAGCGGTATATTGTCTTCTACAAACCTCTCAGGGTACGTCGTTGCCTGTCACGCCACGCATTGATGACTTTGCGATGACTGAAAATGTTGTTTTGCTTGCGCGCGATCTGGTTTTGGCAACGGTTGCCAAACTGCCGCATTTGCCCGGCGTGTACCGCTATTTCGATGCGGAAGACAAGATTTTATATGTCGGCAAGGCGCGCGATCTGAAGAAGCGCGTATCGAGTTATTTTCAGAAAACCCTCGCCAGCCCGCGCACCGCAATGATGGTCGAACGCATCGTCCGGCTGGAAACCACGGTGACCCGCAGCGAGGCCGAGGCGCTAATCCTCGAAAACAATCTTATCAAATCGCTACAGCCGCGTTTCAATATTCTGTTTCGCGATGATAAAACCTATCCCTATCTGAAGATCAGTGGCGAGAAAGTGCCGCGCATGATGTACTACCGCGGCGCGGTCGATAAGAAAAACCAGTATTTCGGGCCGTTTCCCAGTGTCTGGGCGGTCAGGGAATCGATGCAGATTCTGCAAAAAGTATTTCAGTTGCGCACCTGCGAAGATAGCGTATTCGCCAACCGTACCCGTCCTTGCCTGCTGCATCAGATTCACCGCTGCAGCGCACCGTGCGTGAATGCCGTTAGCGCCGACGATTATCAGGTCGATGTCGAGAATGCAGCCAAATTCCTGCGCGGCCAGCAGTCCGAGGTGTTGCAAACGCTGGAAACGAAGATGCAGGCTTTTGCGGACGAACTCAAGTTCGAGCAGGCAGCGGCAGTGCGCAACCAGATACAGGCATTATCGAGCGTATTGCATCAGCAAAGCATGGAAACCACGAATGATGCCGATATCGATATCATCGCGGTGCTGGTGCAGGGTGGGCGCGCCTGCGTTAATTTGGCGATGGTGCGGGGCGGGCGTCATCTTGGCGACCGTGCTTATTTTCCGAGCCAGGTCGACCACGCCAGCGTGAATGTTGGCGAAACGCTGGAAGCAGAAATTCTGAAGGCGTTTCTGGCGCAGCATTATCTCGATAAGTTCATTCCCGGCACGCTGATCCTGAGCATCGAATTCGATGAGCCGGCCTTGATGCTGGCGCTGATGGAGCAATGCGGGCATCGGATCAATGTGCTGTTTCAACCGCAAGGGCAGCGCCGTCAATGGCTGGAAATGGCTGCCAAGGGAGCCGAAATATCGCTCGCGCGCTTGCTCTCGGAACAGGGATCGCAGCAAGCGCGCACACGCATGCTGGTCGATGTGCTGGGCATCGATATCGCCGATATTGCTGCCTTGCGCATCGAGTGCTTCGATATCAGTCATACGCAAGGCGAAGCGACCCAGGCGTCGTGCGTGGTATTTCATCACCATGCGATGCAAAATGGCGAATACAGGCGCTATAACATCGTGGACATTACTCCTGGCGACGATTACGCGGCAATGCGGCAAGTATTAAAACGGCGTTATGAAAAAATCGCCAATAGCGACGGCATAATGCCCGATGTAGTATTAATCGATGGCGGTAAAGGACAGGTCGAAATGGCGCGGCAGGTATTTAACGAGTTGGGGCTCGATATCAGCCTGATTGTCGGCGTTGCCAAAGGGGAAGGGCGTAAAGTGGGGCTGGAAACGCTGGTATTCGTCGATGGCCGTGCGCCGCAAGAACTGGGCCGCGATTCTGCCGCTCTGATGCTGGTGGCCCAGATCCGCGATGAGGCGCACCGTTTCGCCATTACCGGCATGCGCGCCAAGCGTGCCAAAACACGCCAGACTTCGCGCCTCGAAGAGATTGAGGGAGTGGGCGCCAAGCGGCGTCAGAGGCTTTTGGTGCGCTTCGGCGGCCTGCGTGGCGTGGCAGATGCCAGCGTGGAGGATATCGCGTCGGTTGACGGAATTTCACGACAATTGGCAGAAGAGATTTATAAGCAACTACACTAGTCGCCTTGCCGGTGATTTTCAGTAGATAACAAGAATTAAAAGATAACCTTATGCCATTTAACATTCCCATTTTTTTAACCTGGTTGCGCGTTGCGCTGATTCCACTGGTGGTCGGCGTATTTTATTTGCCCGACGCGATGTTGTCGCCCAGTGCCCAGGACCTGGCTGCTACCGGCATATTCATCGTTGCGGCAGTGACAGATTGGTTCGACGGTTTTCTGGCTCGGCGCTGGAACGAGACTTCGGCATTCGGCGCCTTTCTGGACCCGGTGGCGGACAAGCTGATGGTGGCCGGAGCGTTGCTGATATTGGTGCAACTCAATCGTGTGGATGCGGTGATCGCATTCATTATCATCGGGCGGGAAATCACCATCTCGGCATTGCGCGAATGGATGGCGCAGATCGGGGCTTCCAAATCGATCGCAGTCAGCTCGATCGGAAAAATAAAAACTGCCGCGCAAATGATTGCAATCCCGATGCTGCTTTATTATGATGTCGTCTCCGATAAAATCGACACCCGGCTCTACGGCGCCTGGTTAATGGATATAGCGGCAGTTCTTACCGTATGGTCGATGTTTTATTACTTGCGTCGAGCGTGGCCGCTGATCAAAGAAAATGCGGGGAAATTACTCTAAGTTCTTGACAAGCAATTTGCGTATTATATAATGTGCGCCTGTTGTGAATGCGGGAGTAGCTCAGTTGGTAGAGCGCAACCTTGCCAAGGTTGAGGTCGAGAGTTCGAGACTCTTCTCCCGCTCCAGTTCTGGATTTGGCAGTAGATGTAAAAATAAGTGGTGCGGCAACAAAAATGCGGGAGTAGCTCAGTTGGTAGAGCGCAACCTTGCCAAGGTTGAGGTCGAGAGTTCGAGACTCTTCTCCCGCTCCAGTTTATAAAAGGAAGCTTGATAGCTTCCTTTTTCTATTTCTGTCAGTGTTTCATCTGCCATTCTCTGCTCCATCGGTTGCCGGCATGCCAAAAATGTTGCCAGAGCAGCTTGGAGTGGGCCTTTGCCAGCATCTGGCATGCAATAATTCCTGATCCACATAATCACGTTTACGCACTTGGCTTCAAGGGCCCGGCTCGTCGTCATTAAAATTAAAAGGCGCGTCAATCGATATGGACTTTGCACTCACACTCAAGAAAACCTTGACGTTGCTCGCCTTGGTCGATCCCTTGTTGGCGGTGCCTTTATTTATTTCCGCAACTTTCGAACTGGATTTGGCAGGGAAGAAAAAATTCAGCGGCCATTTGGGCTTGACCGTCGGCCTGGCTCTTCTTGTGGGCGGCTTGTTTGGGTTGCACTTTCTGTCGCTGATGGGCGTTTCTCTATCGGCGATCCAGGTTGGTGGCGGCGCGATCGTTTTTGTTGTTGCTCTTGCCATGGTAATTGCCAAGGAAGAGTCGATCAAATATACCGCGGCAGAGTCGGCCAAGGCCGCGGCCAGCCCTTCGATCGTCCCGCTGGCGATTCCTTTGCTCGCAGGGCCGGCAGCGCTTTCTTATGTGATGGCGACCTCGAAAATCAGCCATATGGGCGATCTTTTGCACATTATCGTGCCGCCGGTGCTGGTGGGTATTGCCACTTGGCTCTGTTTTCGTTTGGCGAGCCGCGGCGGCGACTGGTTGTCCGAGACAACCCTGAGTGTGATTGAGCGTTTGTCAGGATTTTTGCTGGCTGCAATTGCGGTCGAAATGATGGCTGCGGGAATCAAGACCTTATTTTTGGGCGTGCCGGGAAATTAGCGGCAGTTGCATGTTTTTGATTTTGTCAAAAGGCCGCATGTCTGACGAGATGCGGCCTTTGTGTTTCCTGCTTCAGGCCGCTCGATTGCGGCTGTGATCCCAATTAGCGTAGCGCTATTATTGGGATTTATTGAGTAGATTGAAATGCTCGACTATTGGCGGCGATGCGAAATAAGAGCCCACAATGCTGCGCCATTCTTGAAACGCGGGAGATTCGCGAAAATCCACTGTATGGTTTTCCAATGTTTCCCAGAAAATCATCAATACATAGCGTTCCGGCGATTCAATGCCGCGGTTAATCTTGTAGCCGTTAAAGCCTTTTGCCTTCGAAATTACCTGGTCGATACCGCGCTGTATGGCGATATCGAAATCCGCTTGTTTGCCCGGTTGTATGCGAAGGTCAGCAAGTTCCAGAATCATGTTTTGTCCATTCCTGTTATCCGATTGTGTGAAGAATTATCACATATTTGCCTGACTTATCTCCACCGACATTCCTCTGGCATGCCGGAAGGGACGCTTAATTTTCGTTCAATAATGCGATCAATCGGTACCGGACCTGTGCCGGCTACTGGCGCAGTTGATATCATTTTCTAGGCTGATTTTTTCCTGCCTGAGTTTGATCTATCCCTGCGCATGGAGAATCCTGTTGCTACATCAGATATTTTTCGGGCTTATTTCAGGGTTTCAAAATCGAAAAATGCATTTTCCATAAGGCGTTATGGTGGGTAACTTATTGTTTTTAAATGATTTTTATGCATAAAATTTTCCAAGAATCGATACGCGTCATGTTAAAAATCAACAATTATTATGGGATTATAAAAAACCGAGTACAATTCTGCCTTCGGTAAAGAGCGCTGCATTGTCAAAATTGCAGAGCCTTTTAGATACGCGCAAGTGACGAAAATATTTTTATAACTTTGAATTTTTATTTCTGTTAAAATTCAGCGCGGTTTGATATTGAGCAAAGTTTACGGCGGGGTAGCAAAGAGGTTATGCAGCGGCCTGCAAAGCCGTTTAGACCGGTTCGATTCCGGTCCCCGCCTCCAGAATTGGTAAGCAGCAATAAAGACATATCCCACTCCTTAGTGGGATTTTTTTTCAGATCCAAAATCCCCCGTGCTGCCTTAAAATGTGTGATTGAAAATCAGACCGGCACCAAGTCGTTGGATGCCGATGTTTTTACCGACATCGTGATCTTCGTGTCGAGCGGTATTCGCATTTCCGACGCTCTTCGCGCATCGATGACCATCATGCTTGTTTCAGCGTCTGGTTCTGAAAGGCAAAATATTCGAATGCTGTGGCGCATTGATGGTCGCAGACTTTTATGAAAAATTTCCGCCATGAATATGCTTGTTCCCCGCCAGTTTTTACGCGATATCTATTTCAGTGCAGTAAATGCGGTCAGTGCCGAAAAATGCTTGCCGGCCTTTTTGCCTGAACCTTCTCCAAATGGCCGCACTTTGGTGATTGGCGCCGGCAAAGGCGCGGCAGCGATGGCAAGAGCAGTCGAAGATCGCTGGCAAGGTGATATTTCTGGTCTGGTTGTCACGCGCTACGGTCATGGCGTCGATTGCAAGCGGATCGAGGTGATTGAAGCTGCGCATCCGGTGCCGGATGAAGCCGGCCTTCGCGCTGCTGGCCGCATGCTGGAAATGGTGCGGGGCTTGACTGAAAACGATCTGGTGCTGTGCCTGATTTCGGGCGGCGGCTCGTCCTTGCTGGCCTTGCCGGCAGACGGCATCACTCTGGAACAGAAGCAGGCGATCAATAAGGCGCTGCTGAAAAGCGGTGCGGCGATTTCCGAAATGAATTGCGTACGCAAGCATTTGTCGGCCATCAAGGGCGGCCGTCTGGCGCTGGCTTGCGCGCCGGCGCGCGTAGTAACGTTAATGATTTCCGATGTTCCCGGCGACGAGCCCGGCATCATTGCCAGCGGCCCGACCTTGCCGGATCCGACTACCTGCGCTGAAGCGCTTGCGATTTTGCGCAAATACGATATCGCAGTGCCGCCGGCCATTGTGCAGCATCTGGAGTCCGGCGCTGGCGAAACGCCGAAGCCCGGCGATCCACGTTTTGCGCGCAATGCGCATCATGTGATTGCGACTGCCCAGCACGCGCTGGAAGCGGCCGCCGCCACTGCCCGTACAGCCGGCATCACGCCGTATATTTTGTCGGATGGGATCGAAGGCGAAGCGCGCGATGTCGGCATCGTCCATGCTGCAATTGCGCGCCAGGTAGCACGGCACGGTCAGCCTTTCAGCAAGCCTTGCGTGTTGATTTCCGGCGGTGAAACGACGGTTACAGTGCGCGGCAACGGACGCGGCGGACGCAATGCCGAATTCTTGCTCAGTCTGGCGGTGGCGCTCGATGCCTGTCCCGATATCCATGCGATTGCCTGCGACACCGATGGCATCGATGGCTCGGAAGATAATGCCGGCGCTCTGTACGGTCCGGATTCGGTCAACCGCGCCCTCGATTTGGGGCTGCGCGCACGTACATTGCTGGACAATAATGATGGCTACGGGTTTTTCAGTGCGCTCGGAGACTTGGTCGTGAGCGGCCCGACGCGCACCAATGTCAATGATTTCCGCGCGATTTTGATTCTTTGACAGAATGGCCTGACTCAGCTCCTGATCAACGCCGCTTTATCCCTGATGTTGGCCGCATCGTATCGAACCAATGTACTCCCTGGTAAATTTTTAAAATACAGGGTTTCCCGCAATATTTTAGGCTTTATTAAAATATACTATTCCATAGTATATAGAATGCGCATCCGTATATCGCCAGGCCGCTGCAACCGCCGGCACGCTATTGCGATGTCTTCTGGGTTCTGGCCCCGAACCATCGGCCGATCATTGCGCGTTCCTGCTCCGTCATCCCGGTTGCATTGCCCAGCGGCATGGTTTTTTGCACTACAGCCTGCTGGTAAATCAGCTGCGCATGCGCCCGGATGTCTGTCAGGCTTTCCAGTGAAATTCCTTTGGCTGCGCTCGGCATCAGGCTGGGCTTGGCAGCATGGCACTGGATGCATCGTGTCTGCAGCACTTGCTGCACTTGGCCGATATCGACGGCCTTGTCGAAAACAGGATCGGCTGACGGTTTTGGGGCAATCGACGCAATCACGCCCGCCAGTACAGCAACTGCAATAGTCGGATAGGCAAAATTGCTTATGCTCTTATGGCGCAAAATGAAAAACCGACGGATCAGCACGCCGGCCAACATCATCATTATCAAAATCAACCAGTTGTACTTATTGCTGTACGTCATGCTGTAATGATTCGATAGCATTGCAAACAGCACCGGCAAAGTGAAATAAGTGTTGTGTACGCTGCGCTGCTTGCCGCGTTGACCGTGAAGCGGATCGACCGGTTCTTTCGCCTTCATGGAAGCCACGATCTTGCGTTGCCCAGGAATAATCCAGAAGAAGACGTTGGCGCTCATGATGGTCGCGATCATCGCACCGATTATCAGGAACGCAGCGCGACCGGAAAACAAATGGCAGGCAGCCCACGATGCGACGCACACAAACACCACGACCAAAATTGCGAGCAGGCGCTCGTTCTTGCGCAATGTGCGGCACAGAACATCGTAAATCAGCCAACCCACTGCCAGGAAAGCCAGCGCAAGAACTATCGCCACCGTGGGCGTCAGATTGGCGACGCTGGGATCAATCAGGAATACCCTGGGATTAAACAGGTAGAGCACCGAGAATAAGCCGAAGCCGGATAGCCAGGTGCTGTACGACTCCCAGTAAAACCAATGCACGTCTTGCGGCAGTTCAGGCGGTGCGCCCAGATATTTTTGCGGATTGTAAAAGCCGCCGCCATGCAATGCCCATAATTCGCCGCCCACGCCTTTTTTCTGCAAAGCGGGATCTTGCGGCGCTTTCAGGCTGTCATCGAGCCATACGAAATAAAACGACGATCCGATCCATGCGATTGCAACGATCACATGCAGCCAGCGCAACAGGAGATTAGCCCAGTCCAGCAAATAGGTTTCCATCCAGTGATTCCTGATTCGTTTATTAATATGACCGTTTGATGGGCGTGTAACGCGTGTGGTCAGCTGCCGCGATAAGTCGAGTAGCTCCAGGGGCTTACGACCAGCGGCACATGATAATGCTGCGATGCATCAGCGACGCCGAAACGCAGCGTCACCACATCCAGAAAAAAAGGTTTTGGAATATCTGTGCCCAGGCTGGAAAAATAATCGCCGATATGAAAATCGAGCTCATACACGCCCGTATGAAAAGCCGCGCCTTCCAGTAGCGGGGCATTGCAGCGACCGTCCTGGTTGGTGACTGCCGACAGCAATAATTGTTTCGCATTACCGGCAATTTTATACAGCTCTATTTTGATGCCTGCACCCGGTTTGCCATGTGCGGTATCCAGTACATGCGTCGTTAAGCGGCTCATCATGGCTCCCGATAAATGCTGTTTGAAAGATTAAACAAATGTGCGGACAAATTGTCGATAATCATAAAAGTTGCCACCATGTTCCCGCACCCCTATGCATTAAGCGTCGAAACGGCAGTGGCGCACACTCCCGACCATAACATTGATCCCCAAAATTATGATACCGAACAACATTTACCCGCGCGACCTGGTTGGTTACGGGCAACATATTCCGCATGCATGCTGGCCCAATCAGGCCCGCATTGCGGTCCAATTCGTATTGAATTATGAAGAGGGGAGTGAAAGCTGCGTTTTGCATGGAGATTCGGCCTCCGAGAAATTCCTTTCGGAAATCATAGGTGCGCAGGCATTCGAAGCGCGCCATATGTCGATGGAATCGATCTATGAATACGGGTCGCGCGCAGGTGTGTGGCGCATCTTGCGCGAATTCGAGCAGCGCAAGCTGCCCTTGACCGTGTTCGGGGTTGCGATGGCTCTGCAGCGCCACCGCGAAGCCACGCAAGCGTTTGTCGAGCTCGGCCATGAAATCGCTTGCCACGGCTTGCGCTGGATTCATTATCAGGATATCGATGCAGACACCGAGCGCGAACACATGCGCGAGGCAATAGAAATTCAGCGGGAATTAACCGGTGCGGCACCGCAAGGCTGGTACACCGGACGCGATTCGCCCAATACCCGCAGACTGGTCGCAGAGCAGGGTGGCTTTGTCTATGATTCCGATTATTATGGCGACGATCTGCCGTTCTGGACCGATGTGACCTTGTCTGACGGCAAGATCGTGCCCCATTTAATCGTCCCGTATGCGCTCGACAGCAACGATATGCGGTTTGCCGCTGCGCAAGGATTCAATTCCGGCGAACAATTTTATCAATACCTGAAAGACAGTTTCGACGTGCTGTATGCGGAAGGCGATCCGCAATTGCAGGATCGGCCGAAAATGCTGTCGGTCGGCATGCATTGCCGTTTGCTCGGGCGGCCCGGTCGCCTGCGTGCGCTGCAACGCTTTCTGGATTATCTGCAATCGCATGACAACGTGTGGATCTGCCGCCGCATCGATATCGCGAATCACTGGATTGCAACCCATCCGTATCAGGAGAAAAAATGAATCGGCAGTTTTCTCTGGCCGCTGTGAATGCGATGTCGCCAGAGCAGTTTGTCAATGCGCTTGGTGCCATTTTTGAGCATTCGCCCTGGGTTGCACAGCGCGCGGCAGAAAAGCGGCCGTTTCGCACCCTCCAGCAATTGCACGATGCGATGGCGGCGGCGGTGCGAGCGGCCGATGCCGATGAACGCATCAAACTGATTCGCGCACATCCGGAATTGGCAGGCAAGGCTGCGATGCGCGGCGAACTCACCGAAGAATCCGCACGCGAGCAGCACGGTGCGGGACTCGATCAATGCACTCCGGAACAGCTGGCGCAAGTGCAGCAGTTGAACCGTCGCTACAACGAAAAATTCGGCTTTCCGTTCGTGATTGCCGTCAAGGGCCATGACCGGCACAGCATCCTGATGCAGTTTGCCAAGCGGCTGGAAAACGATCGCAATACCGAAGTCCACGAATCCATAGAACAAATCATCAAGATCGGCGGTTTCCGTTTAGCGGCTGTAGTGCGCTAAAAACGTGCATCAAGCGCTTGGCAGTACCAGGCAGCACGAGCGAGCAATTTGGGATTGTCTGGATACTACAAATCCGCAGGCGCAATCGATGGCATTGCTTTTGGAATCAGTGCAGGTGTTTTCACAATATTTCCGCTTCCATGGAATTATAAAAAATAGGCAGTATAAGCAAGAACGCTTTTGTTATTGCGTGGCATAAGTTTACTGTTTGAGGAGTATATCCATCCAGGGTGGAATGATGGATGCACATTCCCCTATTTCTGTCGGGCGCGTTGGTGCTGATCGTATGTTCGCATTCGCCCTTAAATGTGAGCAATGACAGACGCATGCGCAAAATGCATTACAGGAATGCGAGATGGCGTACAATTCCGACCTCGAAGTTGCCTTAAAGAATTAAAACATTAAAAATGATTACACATTCGACTGCATGCTGTGTGGTGGAATGGAGCGATGCGATCGCGATTGTCCTGAGCGTCGCGCCTCGGATGTGCGGCCAATAGTGCATCGGACGTGGTAACGCTGACCGATGAGCAAGCCTTCAATTAATTTTCTATTACCCCACTTGATTTGTAGCCCGAGATGAAACTGACTTTTCGTAAAAAACTCTTTATTCCCCTTCTTATCAGCTGGCTTTGCTTGTTGAGCATGTCGGCTATTGACATTTTGCATAACAAAAGCCGCCGCTTCGAAGAGCGGCAGATCGCATTGAAGTTCGCCACCGACGTCGGAATGTCGACGGTAAAAGAGTATGCGGCCTTGGCCAGTTCTGGCGTTTTAACGGTCGAAGAGGCAAAAAAACAAGCGCTCATGCGACTGAAAGCGATGCGGTATGGAAAAGACGGCTATTACACACTGATCGATTCGCACCCTACCGTCGTCATGCATCCGATTAAGGCAGAGATGATCGGGCGGGATGTTTCGCAATTCAAGGATGCAAAGGGCGCCTATCTTTACCAGAATGCTGCGGCAATCGCAAAAGGGTCAGGAGAAGGGTGGATGGAATATGTGTGGCCCAAACCGGGCCATCCAGACCAGGCGCAAGTGTTCCCCAAGGGCGCATATATCTTGACCTATAAACCTTGGGACTGGACCTTTATAACCGGCCTGTATCTCGATGATTTGACGGATATCTTCATTCAAGATCTGTGGAATGCCGCCTTTTTGCTGGGCTTAATCGGGCTCCTTTTGACGGGCATCATCTTTCTCGTCATTCGCAGCATTGAGCGTTCGCTGGGGGGCGAGCCCGAGTATGCGGCTGACGTCGCTCGGCAAATTGCATCGGGCGACCTTACCTCGGTGGTGGAAACGACAGCCGATGATAAATCGAGCTTACTGTTTGCAATGAAAGCCATGCGCGACAGCCTGGCGCACGTGGTCGGCCAGGTGCGCAGCGGCACCGACACCATCGCCACCGCCTCCGGCCAGATCGCCGCCGGCAACATGGACCTGTCGTCGCGCACCGAACAGCAAGCCAGCGCGCTCGAAGAAACCGCCGCATCGATGGAACAACTGACGTCGACGGTCAAGCAAAACGCCGACAATGCGCATCAGGCCAACGAACTGGCGCTGTCGGCGTCGCAGGTGGCGGAAAAAGGCGGCGCGGTGGTTGCGCAAGTCGTCGATACGATGGCCTCGATCAACGATTCTTCGCGCAAGATCAATGACATCATCGGCGTCATCGACGGCATCGCATTCCAGACCAACATCCTCGCATTGAATGCGGCAGTCGAAGCGGCGCGCGCCGGCGAACAGGGCAGGGGCTTTGCGGTAGTCGCCACCGAAGTGCGCAACCTCGCGCAGCGCAGCGCGTCTGCCGCGAAGGAAATCAAGACGCTGATCGGCGACTCGGTCGAAAAAGTCGACCAGGGTGCGAAGCTGGTCGACCAGGCGGGCGCGACGATGGAAGAAATCGTCGCCAGCATCCGGCGCGTCACCGACATCATGGGCGACATCAGCGCAGCGAGCCGCGAGCAGACCGTCGGCATCGAGCAAGTGAACCAGGCGATTGGCCAGATGGACCAGGTGACGCAGCAAAATGCGGCGCTGGTCGAAGAAGCGGCGGCTGCTGCCGCGTCGTTGCAAGACCAGGCCGGCGAGCTGCTGCAGGTGGTGGGCGTGTTCCAGCTCGATGGCTTGCACGCGGCATCGGCGCAGCGCGATGTGCACGCCAGGAGAAGTATCGATATCACGCCGGGCAACATGCATCCGTCGTTGACAGGCAGAAAATCGCACGCGTCCAGACTGACCAGCAATACGGCCGCTTCCAAGCAAATCAACGATGCCAAAGCAGGCAGCAGTGGAGGGCGGAGCAGGCCTTAAAGGGTGAATTTGCCGATTTTACTTTCAACTGCAGCACGTACCGAGCCGTTGGTGACGAATGAAAGTGCGGTCTGGATGTCGTTGTGGAACCAGCGATCGCCATCCAGACAGGCTGGAATCCGGCGGCGGATTTCGTCATAAGCGGCTTGCGTTCCTTGCCCCAGAACGAAACCCGGCAACAGCGATTCCGTCATCGTCACGCCCTGCGCCGCCAGCAGCATTTCGACACCGATGATGTATTGCGTATTGGCCACCACGGTTGCCGCCTTGCGTGCACACCAGGTTGAATTAGATACATGATCTTCGCTGTTCCCTTTGGCCGGAATGCTGTCTACGCTGCCTGGCATGCACAGTGTGCGGTTTTCCATCACCAGCGAACTCATTGCGCACTGGACGACCGGATAGCCGGTGTTGACGCCGCGAATGCCACTCATCAAATTGCGCGGCAATCCCCAAGACAAGCCCGGATCGATTAAGCGTGCAATCCGTCGTTCGCAGATACTCCCAAGATCAGTGACTGTCATCGCAAGTAAATCCATCGCCTGAGCAATATACTGGCCATGAAAATTACCGCCTGAAATGATTTCGAAACCGCCGCTATCCTTGCCGAAGATCAATGGATTATCGGTGGCCGCATTGATTTCCTTGTTCACGATGGTGTCGATATAGTCGAGCGCATCGAATACCGGACCATATACTTGCGGCGCGCAGCGTAGCGAATATACGTCCTGGATGCGCGCCGTATAGGGGATATCGGTGCGGCGCGATTCTTCCGGAAGCTGCACTGCGCGCGCTGCGTGCGTGGTGCGTGTTGAGCCCCGGAGCAGAGTGCGGATAATTGCCGCAGCCTTGATCTGTCCGGCGTGCGGGCGCGCTTTATGAATGCGGGGGTCGAAAGCAGCCATTTCCGCACGCATTGCTTCCAGCGTCAGGCCAAGCGACAGGCAGGCGTCGGACAGCAAATTGCGCGCATCGTGCGCGGCCAGTACTGCCATTGCGAGAGAAACGGTGCAGCCGTTGATGAGCGCCGAGGCATCTTTGGCTTTCAAGTCGAACAATACCGGGCCAATGTTGGCCAGCGTGATTGCTTGCGGCGCCGGCATGCGTTTGCCCTGATACATTACTTCGGCTTCGTCGAAGCCGGCAATTGCTGCCGCCAGATAAGCCAACGGCGCCAAATCGCCGGAGGCGCCGACCGAACCTTTTTGCGGCATGACCGGATGGATGCCCGCATTGATGAACGCCAGCAAGCGATCGACCACTTCAACCCGCACCGCCGAATAGTTGCTGGCAAACGCATTTGCGCGCAACAACATGGTGGCGCGGCTGACTTCTTCCGGGAACGGTTCGCCCATGCCGGCCGCATGGGCCTTGATCATTTGGGTCTGGAACAGCACGATGTCCTGCACTTTGATCCGGGTGTCTTTCAACAGGCCGACGCCGGTATTGAAGCTGTACATCATCGGCGCTTCATCGTGCATCCAGGTTTGTTCGATGTAATCGCGGCTTTCTTTCAGGGCCTCGCGTGCGGATTGGGCGAGGCCGACCTTGACGTCCGGAGTGCGTGCAACCGAAACCACTTGCTCAGCCGTCAAGGTAAAGCCGTCAATAAGCATTGTTGCCATCATTGTTCCGATCCATAAAGTTAGCGAAAAAGCGGCATTTAGCGCCGCGGAGCAAAATTTTCTATAAAGCGGCTTAATACGGTAGCGGCGGTTTCCGCATCTTCCGCCGTGATGGTTTCGTCCGGATGGTGGCTAATGCCGTTATTGCCGCAGCGTACAAACAGCATCGCGATATCCGTCAGCGTGGCAATTGCCATCGCATCGTGGCCGGCGCCGGAAGGCAGGTAACGTACCGGAAGCCCGCAGCCGGCAATCGCGTCGGCCAACTGCTCTTGCAGCCAGGGGGCGCAGCGAACGCTTTTCGCTTCATGCGTCTGGTTGATGTCGAGCGTCACATTGCGACGTTGCGCGATCTTCTGCATCGCATCGAGCACATCGGCTACTGCCGCCCGGCGTACGTCATCGCTTTCGGCACGGATGTCGATCGTGAAAATTGCCTTGCCGGGCACTGTGTTGGCTGCGCCATTCGGTACCTCCAGCAGGCCCACGGTGCCGACCAGTTCGGAAGTGCCAGAGCAGCGTTTTTCGATGTACAGGCCGATTTCTGCGGCAGCCATTGCTGCGTCGCGCCGCAAAGCCATTGGCACCGTGCCCGCATGTCCAGCCAAGCCGTGCACCGTAACCAGGAAGCGGGATGCACCGGAAATTGCGGTGACTATCCCCACAGGCCGATTTTCATTGAGTAATACCGGCCCTTGTTCAATATGCACCTCGATGAAAGCAAGAACGTTTTCCCCCTTGAACGCGGCGGCCCCCAATTGGCGGAAATCGAATCCGGCGGCAGCCATGACATCCTGCATGGTCTGTCCCTGCTCGTCACATTTGTCGAGCACTGCGGGATCGAAAGTACCGGCAATCGCGCGACTACCCAGCAGCGTGGCCTTGAAGCGCACACCTTCTTCTTCGGCAAAGCCGATTACTTCTATTGCAAAGGGAAAACGGCGGCCCTGTTCATTCCACTCGGCGATGCAGGCAATGGGCAACACGATACCGAGATTGCCGTCGTATTTGCCCGCGTTGCGCACCGTGTCGAAATGCGAGCCTGTCAGCAACGCAGGCGCATCCGGCGTGCATCCTTCGTAACGACCAATCACATTGCCGGCCGCATCGCGCCGCACGCTCATGCTGGCTGCGCGCATCCAGTCTGCCAGCAGTGCCGCTGCGTGCTGGTGCGCATCAGTCAGATAAGTGCGCGTGAGCATCCCGGGCGTTTCTGTATGGAATGCCAGTTCGTCAATCCGGCGCATGATAGTCATCCCTTTTGATTCCCGAGCCATATTGGCTTCTCCATATCAATACTCTCCAAGAGCATCATAACAATGATGGATGGAACAGGAAAATCCGGTCAAAGCCGGTTGATATGTGAGGATGGAGTGGATTATTGCCTTGCCGGACGGCAGCTTCCGGTTTCATTACGCTTTGTCGGCTCGGTATCGCGCATATTCGATGAGGATTTTCAGGGGAATATGTCGTCGGCGGAGGCAGGAAGTAGAAATTTGTTTTTCGTTCAGTTTGTGTTAAAGTTCGGCCTGCTTATCAAGTGCAGAAAGCATTTTTTACAAGCACATTGTTTCAAGATAGCTGCATGCCCGGGTGGTGAAACTGGTAGACACATCGGACTTAAAATCCGCCGCTTACCTGAAAAGGGGCGTGCCGGTTCGATTCCGGCTCCGGGCACCAAATTTCTTTTTAGTCGCTTCTGATCATCAGTCTTTTTTGACTTTAGTGTACGGTTTAACGGGTTTTGTTAGATTACACATCCATTCCGTTTTCAAATTTGCAAAATGCCTGGAACATCTTTCAGTCAAGTTACTTCTTGCTCAATATCAGCACTTATCTAACGCATTTATTGCAATTCTGTTGTAAATCTGTGGCAGTAGCTCAGTCGGATAGAGCAACGGCCTTCTAAGCCGTAGGTCGTGGGTTCGATTCCCTCCTGCCACACCAAATAACCAAAAAATCCAGCTATAAAAAGGCCGTCGCTGTTATTTTTTAGCGGGCACATCCTCACATCCTGTTAGCCAAAGCTGTGCACCTTCTTTCACCAAACTATTTGGTATCGGGAACAACAAGTTCTCGCAGTACGCCGCCTCCCTCTACGCTGCCGCTGGTTGTACCTTCTCCTTTTACGCGACGCTGACACGCATCACGGTCGTCTTCCGGCAACTTGTTGCAGCGGGTCAAGGCGTTTTGGTCATAGGTATCCTCATTGCCATTCAGACGGCCTCTTCTGGATTCTTTCAATGCGGCGGCGGCCTCTTTCAGGCAAGTCGCACGATCCTGGTTTGACTGCCCGCTATTGCAAGCTGCGCGATCTGCTTTGTAGCGTGCGTTCGCGTCTGCAGAATTACTGGCAGCCATTGCCGTCGTTGTAATAAGCGAAGCGCTTAATACAAAAAGCGCCAATGCTGGCAGCCGGGCCGCTGTGCGGGCGATGTGACGGGTTTTTGATGCACAAAGAATCTGATTGATTGACATGATGATCTCCGATTTAGAATCATGAATTTATCGAAAAGAAGCACCTGTTGTATGTACGCTACCTAACTTAGTGACCGCTTGCTTCTGCCCGGCGAAAAGGGTGAAACCGGGTACCAAGTCTTTGATGAGTGAGTCAGGAACTGTATCGGCTTTCACTTGGTGAGCGCAATGATAGACAAGGGCGCGCATATCATTTCTCCGTAAGCGGAAATTGATTAATCGATGGCGCAATGTGCGACTTGACGATCAATCAGCCGCATCAATGACAGAATTACGCGATGCAATCGACAAACAATGTTCTTTAGAATATTAAATAATCTTTAATATTAATATCTGAAAATGACCCTATAAATGGTAGGACATCTCTTACATAACTGGACTTATAGCCTTGGAAAAGGAAGGGACGTTACTGCCCAGCACATGAGAAAGATTTTTGCTGGCGGCAATCCATCAGCATCCCAAGATTAGAAGCAATGCGGGTGCTTCAAGAAGCCGCATCTTGCAGATTGTCTGCTGCAGTAAAGGGGAATTTACTGTTGATCGCGTTTATTTAATACCAAGCAGCCATTGAATGATGTATTTGGCCACAAACCCCACCATGCCAAACGCCAGACCGAGAAACAGCACAAAGGTACCAAAACGTCCGGCCTTCGCATGCCATGCAAGCTGCGCGATAATGAAGAGCATGTAAAGCATAAAGGCGCCCACCCCGAAAGTGAGGCCAAAATGGGCAATCTGGGACTCCGTAAAGCCAAATACCGTGCCTTTCACGTGCGGTCTCCATTATCGATGTGCTGCGCTGGGGCTTCCACCAGGTCCCGATATGCATGCCAGCTGGCGTGGCCCAGCAAGGGAATGAACAATATCAGGCCGAGCAGTAACGATGCCAGCCCCAGCAAAGTAAAACCCATGATCAGTCCGGCCCATAAAGCCATCGGTCCAGGATTGGCCAGAATGGCTCTCCAACTAGTGAGAACGGCATCCATGACACTGATTTTTCGGTCCAAAAGCAGTGGCATGGTCACTACGCTCGAGGCGAAAACCGGTGCTGCCATGACACCACCAAGCACCAGCCATAGTTCAAATAAATAGTTTTCCGGAGCCAGCACGACCAAATTCGCGAACTCGATCGGGCTGGTAATGGGCTGCGGCGCAAACGATGTCACCAGGGCGGCCGAGGTCATGACCCACCCGGTTCCTGCCAAAGCGAGTAATAAGCCGAAACGTACCAGCCTTGTATCGCGCAGACCGTCAGGCGTACGCCAGTACAGCCAGATCCGCAGCACGTGCCTGGCGTTGGCTGGTTCGCCGCGTTCCAATGCACGGCTTAGTGCATACAGTCCGGTCGCCAGCACCGGAGCCACCAGCAAAAAACCGGAAAAGGCTCCGACCAGCAACCAGAAACGGTCGTAAGCAATAATGCTCAGCAGCGCGCCGAACAGCGCCACTACCAAACCATGCGCGATACTGAGCAGCGGGCAGCGCACGATATCGTGCCACGCCAGACTGAGCCAGTGTAAAGGCCGCAGCAGCGGGATAGTATGCACAATAGGGGCTTGGGGAGGCAGGGGATGCATGATAGTCATATATTGTAATTTGGGGAATGATATAGCAGACTTGATTTAAGGTAATTTTCTTATGGTATACCGATAGTGTGTTCCCTATTTTCATCCGTAATTTAAGGCATAGCCTGGACAAACCATCATGTCATCTTCAAAACATCATTCTTCATTTCCACCCCGTGCCTTGGGCTTGCGCACGCTGGCCGTACATGCCGGGCAATCGTCGGATGCGGCCACCGGCGCCATCGCTACTCCTATTGTGGCGACTTCCGCCTTTGCCTATGACGATTTTGACGCGGGCGTGCGACGTTTCAGCGGCGAGCAGCCAGGTTTTGTATACAGCCGTTTCGCCAACCCTACCGTGCAAACCTTTGAGGCCAAGATGGCGGCTCTTGAAGGCGGAGAAAGCGCGGTAGCCTTTGCCAGCGGCATGGCGGTCATTTCTTCGACGCTGCTGGGACTAGCTTCGGCGGGGGACGAGATCATTTACGTCGGCACAGTGTATGGCGGTACCGATGGCGTGTTACGTGGACTGTTGCCGCGACTGGGCATCCATACCATTCCGGTGCCGAACCTGGAGGAGGTACAGGCTCACCTCAGCGAACGCACCCGACTGATCTACGTCGAGACGCCGGCCAATCCGATCATGGCTATTGTTGACCTGGAGGAGGTCGTTCGCATCGCACGCGATGCCGGTATTCTCAGCGTGGCCGACAATACTTTTTCTACCCCATGCCTGACGCAGCCGCTGGGCTTGGGCATCGATGTCGTCGTGCATTCGGCCACCAAGTACATAGGCGGACACGGCGATGCTACCGGCGGCGTGGCTGTGGGCCGGACCGAACTGCTCAAGGCTATTCGGTCGGTCGGCATGAAAGATCTGGGTGGCTGCATGAGTCCGCACGAAGCGGTGATGTTCATCCGCGGCTTAAAGACGCTGCCTTTGCGGGTCGAGGCAGCCTGCGACAATGCAGAGCAGATCGCGGCGTTTTTGCACGTTCATCCATCCGTTGAGCGTGTCTACTATCCGGGTCTGCCTTCGCATCCCGGTCACGAGATCGCGCGTCGCCAGATGCGGCGTTTTGGCGGTATCCTGTCTTTTGAATTGCGTGGCGGCCGGACGATGGCCCGAGCCTTCCTCGATAGGCTGAGCCTGGTCACGCAGGCGGTGTCGGTGGGGGATGTTGATTCGCTGGCCTGCCATCCGGCCTCCACCACGCACAGCGCTGTGGCTGAGGATATCCGGCTTCAGAACGGCGTGACCGACGGTCTCATTCGTCTCAGCGCGGGTATAGAGGATGCGCAGGACTTACTGGCAGATATCGAGCAGGCACTGGCGGATGCGACATCGCTCTAGGCCTGCTCTGTTCCTTTCGTTACTAAAGAGAGGTCAAAGCAGTCCCGCCAGATTGATCACACTTAAAGCCGCCATATCCTGCTCGGTTTTGCCGACAAATGCTGCGCGGCTGGGCTTTGTGTTGACAAGCCACTTTTTCGCCGCCGCCTTCAGGTCTGTAGCAGAACAACGCAGCGCATTCTGGCGATACTGGGTGCGCATCGCATCCGTGACACCGATCTGCTTGCGCGACCAGCTGCTGACCGCTTCCTTATACGGAGATTGCGGTTTGTCCATTCCCTGCAACACGCAGATGATCGCCTCCTCGACACTCTCGTCGCTCAGCTCGGACTCCAGTACCCAGGCAATCGCCCGCTCGAAATCTGCATAGGTGGCGGACAGACGCGGATCGCGATACGACATCATCGTGATCATGCCGGTGTCGAGCGCATGCGACGCTTGCCCGCCATAGGCGCCGCCTTCTTCCCGGATCGTGCGATGCAGCACCTCATTGGTCAGCAGTTCTGCCAGCACCGAGACAAACGCTGCATCCGGCTCCGCAATCGCCGGCCCCGGCCACACCGCAAAACAATGATTGATCTGCGCCGACGCGTGCAATGCGGCATTGGCCGGTGCCGTGGTGTCGGGTTTTGCGGCAACTCCTACTGGCCTTGCCTGCGCGGCGAAGGCTGGCGTCAATGACTGCGCGAGGACCGGGGCAAAGTCAGCTTCGGCGGCCGCAATCACCATCACAGGGCTGCTGGTGATTTTTTCATGCAGCGCCTTGAGCCGGCTCGCAATGGTCCGGACACCTTCCTGCTGGCCGATCTGCTGTTGCAGTTGACCAAAGAAGGGCAGGCCGCTTGCGCCAAACACGCTTTCCTCGAACTGGCTGATGCGCGACCACGGTGCGCAGGCAGCAAGCGACGCATAGCGTTTGCCGTCTTCCGCCAGGTCGTTTTGTACGTCCTGCACCATGCTGTCAATCAGGAATGCAATGCGCTCCAGCTCGTCAAAGCGGGCGCCGGCAATCGTCTCCAGCAGTGCTTCCTGCATCTTGTCCTGTTCCTCTTTCAAACCTTTGGCGCAAAACTCGACCGAGATTTGCAGCGGCAGGCTTGCATCCAGCGCCTGGCGCACATTCAGATTCACATCGAAATCAGGCACCAGGTCCTGTCGCCATGCGCTCGCCGCTTCATAGGTTTTGTCGGCCACGCCCAGATCCGGCATCAGGCTGGCATATAGGTTCAGCCAGTTCCATTCGTCGGTGGAGAAGTCCGACACGTCAAAGAGAATCGATGCGTAACTGATCCCGTTGGACGCGATCGGCAAGATGACTGCCTGCTGCACCGGTTCCGGCACCGGGAAGCTGGGTTTCGGTACCGGCGATACATCGGCCGGGCGTATCCGTGGCAGCACATCCTTATTCATCGCCTGCCGCTGCCGGCGCAGCAACTCCGCCGATTCCTGCTCTATGCGTGCGCGCTCCTCTGCGCTCAGATGTTGCTCGATGTGCGCCAGGCTGGCCGCTTCCTGCTCGATGCGGTTGGCGTCGTAGCCGGCGTCCGCAAAAACGGTCGATTCCAGCCGGGTCGGGTTGTCCAGCAATGCCCTGACCAAGCCTTTGAAAAATGCCGGGTCCTTGATCTCATCGTCCAGCTGCTGCAACACCGGTTCCAGATCAAAAGCCCGGATGACGTCGCCGCCATTCATTTCAAACGGCAGCGCGTTCAATAGCAGATGCAGGCCGTATGGCAAGCCGCCGCTGGTGATTTCCCGCTGTTGAAAGCGTATGTCGCGCAGGCTTGCCTGCAGCGTCGAATACGGCACGCCGTCGACGGCGGCCTTTTCCAGCGCGTCCCAAATGCGGCTTCTGGCTTTGCCGACCTGCGATTTCTTCAAGCCCTCCATGCCGGCGTGAAAAGTCATCTGACGCGAACTGGTCTCCACATGATTCATCGCGGAAGGGCGGCCGAACCCGGCCGACTCCATCGCCAGCGACAACGGCGACGATGCATCGCCGAACAATCCGGCTTCGAGCAGCTTGGCCCGCAGATGCGCGACCGGATCGGACGACTCGCCCAGCAGCCAGCTGATCTGGAAGCCGTATTCATTGTTCCTGCCTTCCTGCGCGGGAATGGCGATGGTGGCAGTGCGGGGCGTATCCCATGCTGTGGCCAGTTGCGGCAGCATGCGCTCGGTGCGGCCCGGCAGTTTGGCCAGCACCCGTTCGGCAATCATCGCCTGCACTGCCGCGACATCGACATTGCCGGCGGTCATGAATACCGCCTGCGAAGGGTGATAGTGCCTGGCGTGGAAATCCTGCAATGCCGCGTGGGTCAGCGCCGGTATTTCCAGCGGATCGCCGCCGCATTCCACCCGGTAGGTGGTGTTCTCGAACAGATGCTGGTTAATACCGTGATCCAGCGCGCGGATCGGGTCCGAATACGCGCCTTTCATTTCATTCAAGACGATGCCCTGATACACCAGCTTGCCGTCCTCGAAGCCGAGGCGCCATCCTTCCTGCAGGAAGTCGTAATAGTCCAGCGTCGGGAAGAATGCAGCATCCAGGTACACGTCGAGCAGATTGAAGAAATCGGTCCGGTCCGTGGTCCCGAACGGATACACGGTCTTGTCCGGCATCGTCATCGCATTCATCCACCCCAGCGAGCGCCGCGTCATCGAAAAGAACGGATCGCGCACCGGGAAGCGGGCCGAGCCGCACAATGACAGATGCTCCAGGATATGGGCGCGACCGTCGCTGGCCTGCGGAATGGTGGGGAAGGCCACCAGAAAAACCATTTCCTGATCGTCGCTGCGTAAATGAATATGGCGGGCGCCAGAAGCCGGATCTTCATATTCTTCTACGACAGCGCGCAGCGCAGGGACGGGATGGGAACGAGTTTTTTGAAAGGTCATGTAATGGTTTCAGTTGCTGTGTGGATAGAATTTACGGGGAAGTCGTGGTTCGTAAGCATTTACCAAGTGCATGATATATATGGCGATTTATGAAATTTTAAAGGTGCGGAAAACTGCATGGTTTTCTGCTCCCGCTGTGACTCACATTAACTATGCCGATCAGATGGCTGCGACACATCCGGCTACAATAAAACTGTTCGTACAGAGACAAGCGCCAGTGCGCGGGTGATGCCGCAGCACTGCCGCATGGCACGCAAGGCCGTTTTACCGTTTGCAAGGAGCGCACGATGCGAACCCTTCTATCGATACTGATGTTGCTGCCCGCACTGGCGACTGCAGGCGGCTCCAACTATACCGTGACACCCGGCATCTCGCAGCCGACAGGCAAGATATCCGAATGGCCGGTGCCGACGCCGAAGTTTGCCCGCGATCCGGCCGCTGCGCCGGATGGCCGGATCTATATCGCCGTCATGCACGGCAACAAACTGACCCGTTTCGATCCTGCTGTCCGGACCTTCGATGAATGGGCGTTGCCCGACGGCACCAGGCCGCACGGCCTGATAGTCGATGAAAAAGGCACGGTCTGGATGACCGGCAACGGCAACGGCACATTGCTGGAAATCCCGTTCGAACAGGGCCGGCCGGGCCCGATGATCGCGCACAAGACGCCGTCCGGCGGCGGTCCGCACACCATTATTTTCGATGGACGCAATGCGCTATGGTTCACCAACCAACCGGTCAATAATGTCACGCGCTTCGATCGAGTGAGCAAAAAAATGACGGAATTCGCCACCCGTGACGGCCCCTACGGATTGGCGATGGATCGCGACGGCAACGTGTGGTTTTGCCAGGCCAGCGGCCAGCGCGTCGGCCGCATCGATGCCGGCACCGGGCAGGTGACCGAACTCGATCTGGGCCGCGGTTCCATGCCGCGCCGGATTGCCGCCGCCCCCGACAACACCTTATGGGTAGTGCGCTACGGCGATGGCAAACTGACGCACATCGATGCGAAGACCGCCAAAGTCATCAAGAGCTACGACACGCCGGCCGGACCGGGCGGCCATCCGTATGCAGTGACGGTCGACGGTGCGGGCAAGGTATGGCTCAATGAAATCGGCACCGACGCCGTCGCGCTGTTCGATCCAGCCACGGAAAAATTCCGTGTATTTGCGCTGCCGACCAAGAATGAAGGGATCCGCAAAATGATCGTCGATGCCAAGGGACGCCTGTGGTACATGGGCAGCCACAGCGGCAAGCTCGGGATGATCGAATGAGTTGACGCTACCGCGGTGATGACGATATCAACAGCATGAGCGAGTTTCATAACGTCGCCGGTACGACGAAGCCACCCGAGGAAATTTGCGGTTTCTGGATGGCGGATGGTGCGAATGGAGCCGCGATCCCGGCAACCCGGTCGTGTGCGGAATACGCGCCCTGAGCGGAGATCAGCTGCAGTCTTGATCAGCGTGATGACGCGGGGAGGGAATGGCTAGCCGATTATCAAAATAGCATCAGCGACAGGCTTACGATTAAGGAAAAGCGTCGAAGAATTCTTTTTTCAGGAATTTTTCCAGTTCGGCGCTGTCCTCGATCCGCGCCGACAGCATAATGACGCGGCCAAGGCGGTGTGAATTCCAGCTAAATTCTTTCGGCTGATGCTTGCGAATCAGCTCGATCATTTTCTGAACGATCGCCAGTTCCACATCACCATTCGGCCCCGCATCGACCTCCACCAATTGACGTAAATTGGCTCCGTTGCCTGCGCCCCATCCACGAAACAGAAATTGCGCATTGCGCACACCCTTGTGGGTGATTTGAAATACGCCGCCGGCGCCATTGCGCCCGCGTGACTCCACTTGCATGCTATGGGCGATATTGGCTGCTGCAATATCATTGTTTCCCGGTTGTGGGCTGCCGCTGCTTGCATCCGCGGTTTCGGTTGCAATGCCTTCGGCGCGGCGGCGCTCGCGCGCTGCATTGATCATGCCCATCATGTCTGTCGGCGCCGCCTTGGCGTTGGGCGGCTCCCGAGCTGGCAGCGGCGATTCAGGCAGGGGAGGGGCGTCTGGCCTTTTCGATTCAGTTTTTTTTCGTGCGATGACTGTTTCCGGCTGCGGCGACACCTTTTTCGGTCGTGTCTTTTTGGGCGCAGGAACCGGTTTCGGTACGACTGCCACAGAGGGAGTCGCCTCAGATGCCGGCTGTCGCGGGATCAAACGCGCGGTCAGCGGCATCTGCGCCGCTTCGCCCGGTCCCTCATCGCGAGGAGAGGGTTGGACCATCGCAAACAACAGGATTAACGCATGAATCAGTATCGAAACCCCGATGCCGATAGCGGTTCTGGGGTGTACGGTAGCAAAAAGGGGAATGGACTTCATGTTCTGCATCTGATGAAAATTACCTCCATTATGGACTGACCGCGATTTTTGCTAACAGTGCCCGCAGATGTGAGCACCACACGAATGCGGCGATAGCATCGGCGTCGTCCCAGCGCATGCCAGCAACCGCCGGCGCAATGCGCTGCTCCGCCGCACTAGCGGGAATGGCATCCAGCCAAGGTCAACGAAAGATACGAAAGGCATGAAAATGGTGGAAACGGATCGTGTGGAAACTGCTAGCGATGCTGAAAAAAGTGCTGGATATCCGCTACGTACAGGTAGTTGTATATTTTATATTCGCAATGAATATGTGCGGGAAGTTGATGAAAATAGCTATACTCCAGTATTTTTACAAATCTCGTAGGGCGGGTGCAACCCGCCGTAGTTCGCTGGAAAAATCGCGTGGGTTACAGGTAGTCGATGCAATAAAATTGTACGGCTAGCCTGCTTGCTGGTACAAAAACTTCTGAAACCCCACAAACACCTTCCTGATCTGCCCGGCATCACCCAAATCCGCCATCGCGTCCGAAATCGCATTGTTGTACTTCAGCCATTAGCAATGGGGATAGTTTTTCCTGATCCAGTTCTTCCACACCTTCCTTGACGTATTGCGCCAGCACGAAATCCAGAAAAGCTTCCTGCTTGTCGTTGAAGTGGATATGAATCTCGGACTTGGCTTGGGCGGCTCTGTGTGCGCGGGTTTCCGGATGCAAGGCAAAGGCGGCATAGGCCAGCACGTCGAACAGATCGCTGTTCTCTGCATTGATGATTTCTGCATTTCGGTCAACCCAACCTGAGTTCTGGCGCAAGCATCCAGATGGTGAACTTCAGCTGGTATTTGTCCAAACTGCCTGTTTAGTAGGCTCGCAAACAAACCCGCGCTAGCATTGGGTTTGCGGGTCAATGCGGTTGGATGCGCACAAGTTTATCCACAGAAATCGGGTATAAGTTTCCACCTGTTCAATACGGTCGTTTTTGAATTTAAGGCAATCGCAACGCAACTTGCAAAATTCATAGGTGACAAAATGCTATTGCAATTCGCATCTCTTGAAATTGTCTCTTTAACCAGGCAAATATTTCCTTGGACGTTCCTTGAATGTGAACGTCGCTCCGACATTTATTCACCCACTGGATTTTGTTGATGTCGTATATCAATCATCACGATGCTGGAATCTTTACGAACGTCACGTTGAACTCCTTGCAGTGCCGGTACTGCTGCAAGCGGTTCGCGAAGCTGAAAGCATCGTTCATCTCAAAGCGCTGAAATATATCCAGACCGCGACTCAGCACAATCTTCCAGCCATGATCGGTGGTGATGTCACGGTCGTGCCTGGTTCCGGTGGTGTCGTATTCCCAGGAAAACGCAATGCCAACTCCCGAGCAGGCCTCGGCCATTTTCTGCAGGCCCTCAGTTTGCCGGTCGCAGTTGAACTCGTCCTCGACGGTGATGAGGTGGACAATCACTTCATCTTCCTGGTTTTTCTGCTTGCTGATGGTTTCCATCAACTCCATCAGGTTGCGCAACTGGTGGAAGATGCGAATGTAGGGATCGGTGATGGTGATCCGGCTCGCGCCCTTCAGGTATGGACCAAGCAGCATATCGAAAGTTGCGCCCCGCTGATTCTCCTGCCACACGACATGCTGCTCTTTCAGTTCGGGAGCGGTCGCGCCGCTCGTTAATCGTGCTTCTGGTAGCCCCACAGCTGGCTCAAGTGTGGCCTGCGTTGGTGCCGGCGCCTCACTCGCCATGATCAGCTTCGGCTCGGGTTGCGAAACCGTGCCGTTGGCAACAGTGCGATGGTAGTAGCTCGGGAACTCTTCCTCTTCCAGTGTTTTTACCAGATGCTCCTGTCCGTCTGCAGTCTGGTAGGCGAAGCGCACTGCTGGGTAGGTCGTGTCGATGCGCAGCAGCTGATCCTTGACCCGTTTGCGTCCTTCTATCGCGCAGCGCAACACATCTTCAACTTCAGATTTGGTGGCTTCGCCATCGGGATGGAGGATTTTCATCAAGCCGGAAAAAGTCTTGTTGATGCCGTCGCGGTCGCGGGTGGATATTTCTTCCGACAGGCTGAAATGTGCCTTGTAACGGTCGGAATAATCATGGTTGCGCAGCGAGCGCAGGATCTCGGCCAGATAATCAACCACGAAGCCATAGCCGCTGGAGAACATTTCGCCCCGGATCACATCCACTTCCCAGCCGGGGATGTAGCAGTGAATGCGATCCAGGAAAGCGGAATCGTGGAATTTTTCCGGCAGCGGATCGAACAAATCGGAATGCTTGAGCATGTAAGGCACGGTGTGATCGGTGTTGCCGACGAATACCATAGACGCCTCGGCGCCCAAAGTTTCCACTCCGCGCGAGAACGACTTGTTGGCCATGTAATTCTTCATGATGTCCACCAGCGCCTTGTCCACGCGCTTTTGCTTGCCGGCGAATTCATCGAAGGCCACAACGTCCCAGTAGCCCACCAGGCCGAGCTTGCCGGTGCCGTTGTGCACGAACAGTTTGGGCACCGTGACCTCGCCACCGGATATCAACATGCCGTGCGGAGAAAATTCGGAATAGATGTGTGACTTGCCGGTGCCTTTCGGCCCCAGTTCGATCAGGTTGTAGTTGCGCTCGCAAAATGGGATCAGGCGCACCAGTTGGCTCAGCTTGTTGCGCTGGCCGAACAGGTCCGGGTTGAAACCTATGCTCTGGATCAGCAGATCAATCCACTCTTCGGTACTGAACTGCTTGCGCGCAGCGACATAGCCATCAAAGTCGAAATGCGACATCTGAATCGGCTTGAGTGAAGCCAGAATCCACGGTGAGGCATCCTTGTCCTCGGTGAATGCGTATTCGATATCGGCGATGCACCAGACGCCGCCGACCAGCAGCTTGGAGTGCGCCTTGACCGTGCTTGCATCGATCAGCACTTTCTTGATGCCGAGATTGGCGAACTCCGCTTCGTACACGTCATCCTTGTCGTTGAGCGCTACGCTGATGCGGTCGATCACCTTGTGCCGGCCTTTTTCCTTGATGGTTGAGCGCACCAGCCCGGTTTCGTTGCGATGCACATAATGCTTGCGCAGGATTTCCTTGACCGTTTCGATGCCGCTCTGGATCGTCGCCTCGTCGTTGGTCGCGCAGTACTGGCCCAGCAAGTATTCCAGCACATAAGAGGGCACGATAGCGTTGCCCTTCACGGTCTTGACCAGATCCTTGCGCACCACCAGTCCGGCAAAGTGCTGGTTGATTTTGTCGTCGAGCTCGCTCATGCCAATTTTCCTTGAAAAAGTTTACCTGTTCGGCTCCCTCTCCCGCTTGCGGGAGAGGGTTGGGGAGAGGGTGCTCGCAATGACCAAGATGGGTCAAAGCAAGGCTCAACCTTGATGGCATTGCCATATTGATGCGGTGGAATGTTTGCGGTTTCCCTCTCTCCCGGCCTCTCTCCCGCAAGCGGGAGAGAGGAGCAAAACAGTGAATTGCTGGATGTGTAGATACCTATGTTGCGGGAGAGGGGAGCAAGGCGGCACTTGCGATTGTCGGGCGGGCACGTTTTTGATCATTCAAAAATCAAACTCGCTGGTAAACGAGCGGCGAATCGTGTAACGCATCGACTTGTACTCGCGGTAGTGCGTGGTGTCGTCCACCTGTTCCTCCAGCTTGAGCACAACCTGCTGGTTGTTTGCCTGGTCTGCCTTGCGGCTGAGGATGAAGCGTACCGGCAGCTCTCGGTCACGCGCGTTGTCCGAATCGAAGTCGAATATCAGCGCATGCTGGTCCGAGATCAACTCGTCGTCCAGGGTGAACAAGCCGGCGCGCAAGCGGCGGGCCTGCAGCTTGTCGGTCACTGCCTGGACCTGATACAGCGCCACGGCCAACTGACCGGTGGTGATGGTCTTGCCGCCACCGCCGATGAACTCGACCTCAACCCGCGACACATCGCTCTGGCGCTTCTTGTTGATGCGAATCACCGGAATCACCACTTCCTGCAAAGTAGCGCCGCCATGCACGAAACGGCTGCCTGAACCTTTCAGGCGCAAGCGCTTGATCGACTTCGGAATCTGCACTTCGAGCGCGCCGTCCAGCCCCAACTGCTGCGGGCGGAATGTCTTCAGGCTGGGGTTGTCACGCAAGCCCTTGCCCAGCACAAAGCGCCGGTCGCGATACAGGATCTGTTCGCCGTCCGGCTCGCTGCCGAGAAAATCGCTTTCCTCCAATGCCCGGTTTTGATAAATAAAACCGTGATCGGCGGTGATCAGCAGGTTGCTGGCATTCGCATTGGTCAGCTTCTTCACCAGCCGGATCAGCTCGTCCAGGGTTTCCTGCGCTGCGGCAAAGACCCGCTCCTCGGTGTCGCGCGTGTCGCCGGTTTTGTCGATCAGGTTGTGATACACGTACAGCACGTCGTTGTCGCGCACCAGGGCACGCGATTCGTCCCGGTTCATCGTCATCACATCCTTGGCCAGCACCACTGCGGAAGCCGGCACGCTTGCTGCCAAAATCTTGCCGCGGTTGGCAGACCCCTGCGCGCTTTGGCCATCCGCCAGCGCATCGCCGCTATCGTCTTCAGCCAGCGCCAGCGACTGGTTGGGCAGCAGCGCGGCCATGCCCAGCTGGGTATAGCTCGGCAGCATCGACAGCGCCGGTTCCAGCTCCGCATCGAAACGGTCTTCCTGACGGATCAGGCTTTGCAGTTCCTCGCCCACTTCATAGCGGAAGGCGTCCGAAATCAGCACGCAAACCTTGGCCTTGCGCTCCACGAAAGGTTGCACCCAGCGGCTGAAGAAATGCCGCTGCAGCACGACAGGCGCAGCTTCCCACTGGTCCGCGCCATCGACGAAATGCTGCCAGCGGTCATTCAACTTGATCAGGTAATTGTTGGTGTACAGGTTTTCCACCAGCGTATTCAACTCGCCCAACAGCGATGCCTGACCGGATTCGCGCAAGTGATAGATGAACTTGCGATAACGCTGATCCAGCCGATACCAGCTGTTCGCGTATTTCTGCACGCCATCGGCCATCGAATGCATCTCCAGTTGGGCGCTATCGAGCAACTGGATGAATTCCGCCGCCATCTCCAGCGCGCCGTATTCGTTCCTGAAGCGGGAGAACCAATGACTTTGCCGGCGCTGCCGCAGCCATAGCGTGACATCGGCCGCGGTCACGGTGCGGCTAGCCACCGCATGCACCAGATCGCTGAGAATCTTGCGGTCGATCAGCTCGAAAAAATCCAGCGTCATCAAGTTGCGGAAATCGTGCTTGTGCAGCGACTCCCGGATGCCCAGCACCGCTGCGCACTGATCGGACAGCGCCTCGAAAGCGTGCTCGTGCTGGCGGCTATCCTTCCAGCGTTTCAGGAACACCAGCGCCTCGGCCGACAGGCCCGGCTTCTGTTCCGGCTCGGTGTCCATCAGGTAGCACGACTTGAACAGCGCAATCACGAAGTCGCGCAGGCCCGGTGCCGTGGATGCGTAACCATAGACGCGCTGCATCTGCTCCCACAGAAATCCGCTCAAGGCGCTGCGTTCAATCAGCTTGTTCTTGTCGTCACGCCCGCTGGCCAGTTCCGTTAATAACTGTTCCAGAATCACGTCCAACCGTGGTTCGGCACCAGCGCACACGGCCAGCATCTTCAGGCGCAGCATGCCTTGCGATTCGCTCTGATCCAGCAGCTTGCACAGCGCATCGCGGCGCTTGCTCGCCTCAAAAAAGCCGACATGCGCCTCCAGCACAGGCGCGAAGGCCGGGCTCAGCTCCAGCTCGGCCAGCCACAGCGCGATCTGATCGGTGCGGAAATCCTCGCCGCTGGCCAGTTGCACATCCAGCAGCCAGTTATCCAGATCGGCAGCTTGCGGGCCGTCGCGATACAGCAAAAATTTTTGCTCCGGCTGTTCGCGCAGCACCCGGTACTTGACGCCGAACGCATTATTGGCCAGCTCGATCTTCTCGACGCCGGGCAGCGCCAGAGATTCAAAATCGGCACGGAATTCGTGGTGCACGTCATACCAGAACACGATGCGCTGCTTGCCGAACAGATTGCCCAGCGCCTGGATTATTTTGGGGTTGCTCATGGGTTTGCAATTTTTAGATATTTATTCATCGCGGGTGACAGCCGTGCATATGACTCTAGCCGTGACTCTAGCCGCAGCCCGACTTGGGGGACTTGGAGGGTGACACTGCTGTTTGGCAATTGCGCTCTATTCATTTGCCGCTCCGGCTTCCAACAGCTTCGCGGCCAGAAACTGCTCGATCTCCTCGCGCTTGGGCAATTTCAGTTGATATTTGGAAACGAACAACTGGTTGTCCATGCCCGCCAGCGCGTACTCGGCCAGCGAATGCTTTTTATGGGTACACAGCAAGATGCCAATCGGCGAGTTGTCGCCTTCCTGCATCATGTTTTTCTTGTACCAGCTCACATACGTGTTGAGCTGGCCAATGTTTTCGTGGCTGAACTCGGCCAGCTTCAGTTCCACCAGAACATGACATTTCAGGATGCGATGGTAGAACACCAGATCGATGAAGTAGTGCTCGTCGCCGATCAGAATGCGCTTTTGCCGGGACTCGAAACAGAAACCGTGGCCCAGTTCCAGCAGAAACTGCTGCAGATTGTCCAGAATGGCATCTTCAACCTCCGACTCGTACATCACTTCCTGCGGTTTAAGACCAAGGAACTCAAATACATACGGGTCGCGCACATTCAAAGTGGTTGCGGCATGTTCAGCATGGCCTTGCACATGGGCCGCCAACTTGTTTTTGTTGGTCGAAAGACCACTGCGCTCGTAATACAGACTGGTGATTTGTCTGCGTAGCTCTCGCACCGACCAATTGCCGCGCGAACACTCAATTTCGTAAAAACGCCGTTTTAAATCGTCATCCAGTTCCACCAACTGCTCCAGGTGGCTGTAAGAAAATTGAGAAGCCAATTGGTCAGGAGGCGCGTTCAATAGTGGGGACAGCGTCCCCACTTTGTCTGGCCCATGTTCCGCCAACAGATAGCCCTGCAATTGTGGGGACAGCGTCCCCACAATCTGCGGATAGGTACGAAAGAGCCGCAGATAACGGTATAGCTGCCGCTTGTCGCAGTTACTCAGACTGGCTGCCATCAGTTCGTGTGACAGTCTGGCAAACAACTGGTCACCATAGTCGGCGCGATCGGAGCCGCGCAGCTCAAACGCATCGATGTAATAGCCGATCATCCAGTTGCGCAATGTCAGACTCAGATTGACCGCGCGCGAGGCTTGCATACGCAGCGTCTGATTGATCCCGACAATCGAGCTAACTACCTCCTTGAATTGCATCGTCATCGCATCATTCCTCATCCTTGGCATCCAGCCCGGTGATTTTTTTCAACGCCGCGCCGAATTTCAGGTAATTGACCTTCACGCCATCGTCCAGATCCAGCGCGATTTGTGCGCTGGCCAGCGGGTACAGCGTGTCGCGCTGGTAATCGTCGAGTTCCAACAATTGCTTTTTGAGCGCGTCGATTTCTTTCAGCGCGCGGGTTTTTTCAACCTGGCCCGCGCCGGGGTCGATGCTGACCTGTTCCAGATAAGTGCGGCGGGCGGCCAGCTTGATGCAGAAGTCGCGCAGGTATTGCAGCACCACGCTGACCGTGTCCGATTGCGTGCGGTGCAGATAGATCAGCGCGTTGAACGTGCCTTTCGGGCTGGAAAACAGCCAGTAGATCGGGCGCTTCTTGTAGCGCTTCACATGGTCGTTGTAGAAATCCTTCAGGAAATACTTGCGGATATCCTTGGGTTTATCCTTTTCCCCCAGCGCCGTCTCGATGAATTGCAGGTTTTGCGCATACTGCGCGTCGCCGAAAGTCACGCGCAAAAAGGCGTGGAAGCGCTCGGTGATGTCGTCTGAAAACCACTCGCCATCGAGCAGCGGGATCACGTTGTCGTCGTCCGGCATGAAGCGCGGCTCCGGCACCTGGCGCAGATAATCGGCCAGCGTCTCGCCCTGATTCGCCAGCACCAGCCCCGGCCGGTCCAGGCTGTAGCGGCCGAACATGCAGCCGACGGAATACGAGATGAACTCGCGCAGCGTGTCGGCCAGCAGCAGCGCTTCCAGCTCGGCCTCGGTCTTGTTGTTGCCGTAGCGGTAATGGGGGTTGCAGGTCAGCGTGATTTCTTTCAGCGGCACGTCGGATGTCAGCTCGTCCTGCAAGCCGTAGGCGTCGATGAAGATGCGGTTGTTTTCCTGTTCGAGGCGCTGCATTTCCAGCGTCGTGTCGCGCCAGCGGGCGCGCAGCTGGTTGTAGGTTTCCTTCAGCGCGGGCTGGCGGTAGTCGGGATGTAACAGCGGGGAACTTGCGAAGTCCCAAGAATTTTCGTATGAATTCCAATCTTTCTCTGACAACGCGACGATTGCAGGAATTTGTGTAGATATGACCTTTACCTCAGGCAAAGGAATTCGACCAATATCCCCAGGATTTGCATTTAGTGTCGGATTGAGAACCTTTCC
>Ga0366794_1005_pt1 | contig 55522 bp, 50 predicted proteins | sample BONcelN113001C14_FD_207043 | JGI IMG/M metagenome (GOLD analysis project Ga0366794, IMG submission 207043) | Enriched cells from coal bed in the Powder River Basin, Montana, United States - BONCAT cells N11 rep3 HSBNCT.N11.300.1.C14 ...
TTCCTGCAACTGCTCTTTGGTTTCGCGCCAGGCCGGATTAAACGGAATGCAGCTCACCGGGCAGACTTGCTGGCATTGCGGTTCCTTGTAATGGCCGACACACTCGGTGCATTTATCGGGATCGATTTCGTAGATCTCCGGCCCCATGTAAATTGCTTCGTTCGGGCACTCGGGCTCGCACACGTCGCAATTGATGCAGTCATCCGTTATCAGTAAAGCCATAAGATACCTCTTTTACCCTTTTTTGCTGCCGCAATCCGGCCCTGGCCGCAGCGGCTGCGATTTCAATCAGACTCTTGCTGCTGTGCCGTCAATTTGGATTGTAGCCATTTCTCGACCGAAGGAAAGACGAACTTCGAGACATCGCCGCCCAACGTAGCGATTTCGCGCACGATGGTGCCGGAAATGAACTGGTACTGGTCGGATGGCGTAAGAAACATGGTTTCCACATCCGGCAACAGGTAGCGGTTCATGCCAGCCATCTGGAATTCGTATTCGAAATCAGAAACCGCGCGCAGGCCGCGCACGATGACGCGCGCATCGTGACGGCGCACAAAATCTTTCAGCAAGCCGGAAAAACTCTCGACCAACACATTCGGATAATGGCCCAGCACTTCGTTGGCGATTTCCAGCCGTTCGTCGAGCGCAAAAAACGGTCTCTTGTTTTTGCTGTCGGCAACCCCGACGATCAGCTTGTCGAACAAGCCTGACGCGCGCCGCACCAAATCTTCATGACCGCGTGTGAGCGGATCGAACGTTCCCGGATATACAGCAATGACCATCGGTCTTCCTTCGAGATATCACCCCAGTTGAACGCGCATTATGCCTGATAAACGCACAAAAATAAGGCACTACGGCGCTTAATTTTTGCGCTGCAGCAAATGATAGAACACCATCCCTGCATTTCCCTGCCGCAGAATTTGCCACTGCGTCAGCCATTCAGGCGGATTATCCTGCATCAGACCAATCTCGGATTCGACATAAATAATACCGTTTTCAGCCAATAAAGAGTCGCATGGTGGCAAGATGCGCGCCAGCCAGTCTTGCTGAAAGGGCGGGTCAAGAAAAATCAGGTCGAAACGCCGCGCGCTGCCGGCCAGCTTGTGGACGACCGAAAACGCATCGCCGCGCAAAATGCTGACTTGTTCGGCGTGCAGCTTGTCTTTGGTGGCCTGCAGCTGCAGTACGGCCGGCGTATGTTCCTCAACCATCAGCACGCTGCCAGCACCGCGGCTGGCAGCCTCGAAGCCGAGCGCGCCGGTGCCGGCAAACAGGTCCAGGCAGGCCAGTGGGCTCCAGTTGCCGTCGAGCAGAAAATGCAGCCAGTTGAATACCGATTCGCGCACCCGGTCCGGCGTCGGACGCAACCCTTCGGCGTCGAGCACCGGCAACGGCGTGCGCTTCCACTGGCCGCCGATGATGCGCACCTGCTGCGCCGGACCGCTACGAGGCCGCCCCGGCGCGGTCGCCTTGGTCTTGCCGGAATATTTTTTCTGTGGCTGCATGTATGACTATATCGATGAGTATATGAATAAAAATTACTTTTTCCGCATTATTTTCCAGCGGAAAAATAAATACACAATGGTGTATGCATGCAGTTTATGGGTTCCGGCCTATTGCTGCCGGTCCACTCCGACCACTACCGTAACCAGCTTGTCGAGCGCCACCTTGCGCGCAAATGCGGCCCGGATGTCGGCGACCGTGACCTGCGCCACTTTAGCGGTCCAGGTATCGAGGTAATCCAGCGGCAAGCGGTAATAGCCGATGGCGGCGATATTATCGAGAATCTTGCGGTTATTGTCGATACGCAATGCGAAGCCGCCGATCAAATTGTCTTTCGCCGCCTTCAACTCTGCATTAGTCGGCCCTTCTTGCAAAAAAGTGGCCAGCGTGCCGCGCACTACTTTGAGCGCCTCATCGGCTTGCGCCTTGCTGGTTTGCAAGCCGATCTGAAACGGTCCCGGCTGTGCCATCGGGGTGAAATAACTATAGATGCTGTACGACAAACCCCGTTTTTCGCGCACTTCGCGGGTCAACCGCGACACGAAACCGCCGCCGCCCAAAATGTAATTGGCGACCGTCAACGTAAAGTAATCGGGATCGTTGCGCTGCAGCGCCGGCGCACCGATCAGGATATGCGCCTGCGAAGCCGGATGCGCAATGCGCAATTCCTCCGCATGCGCAGGCGGCACCTCCGGCATCGCCGGCAGCGCCTCTGTGCTGTTGGGCAGACGCGGCAAGCGTTGCGTCAACTGCTGCGCAATCGCATCTGCCTCGGCGCGGGATATGTCGCCGATCATTGCGATTACTGCGCGGTCGGCGACGTAATGGCTGCGATGAAATTCCAGGATGTCGGCACGCTCGATGGTGGCGACCGACTCGGGGCTGGCTTGCTGGCCGTACGGATGGTCGCCGTACAGTGCGTGCCAGAATGCCTTGTCGGCAATCGCTTCCGGCTTGGTCAGCGCTTCCTTCAAGTGGGCGATGGTGCGCGCCTTGTCGCGCGCGATGATATCGGCCGGAAAGCTCGGCTGCGCCAGTACCCGTGCCAGCAGCGTTAGCGCAGCATCGCGCTCGGCAGCGCTCGACAGGGTGCGCAAGCTGGCACCGGCGCGTTCGCTGCCGGCGGCGCCGCCACGCTGCGCTGCGGTATCGGCAAAGGCATCGGACACTTGCGCTTCAGACAGCGCCGGTTCGGTTCCTGCCGCCAGCACGCCGCGCGCCAGCATGCCGTTGGTGAAGGCCGCCAGCCCTGCCTTGCCGGCTGGGTCGCGGCGCGCGCCGGCATCGAATTCGACGCTGACATCGAGCATCGGGATCGTGTGGTTTTCGACAAACAGTACGCGCGCGCCGTTTTCCAGCGTCCAGTTCTGTATCTGCAGCGCAGCATGGGCCGGAACAGTGCCGATCACGCAGCCGATGACGACCACTATCGTGGATAAAATGCGTTTCATATTTTTCTCAGGTTTTTTGCAGGATAGAGTGTGCGCGGTTGTTTAGTGCCGCAGACCCTTTGTTTCAGTCGTTCCAGCCATTACCGGCTTGTTCGACAGCGGCAGCGGATCCAGCGTCACCACCGTCAGCGCATCATCAATGAAATAGCGCTGCGCAACCGCCTGCACCTGCTCTGAAGTGACCGCGCGTAGTTTGTCGATGATGCGGTCGATTTGCTTATACGACAAGCCGCTCATTTCCATCATGCCGATTTCCATCGCCTGGCCGAACACCGAATCGCGCTTGTAGATTTGGCCGGCAACCAATTGCGCCTTGACCCGCTTGAGCTCGGCTTCCGGCACGCCCTCGCGCGCGATGCGTTCGACTTCGGCGCGCAAGCGGGTTTCCAGCTGCGCGGTGGTGGTGCCGGCTGACGGCGTGCCCTCCAGCGTAAACAGTACCGGGCCGCGAGCAATGTCGGAATAGCCGGCGCCGACCGTATTGGCGACCTTGTCGGCGCGCACCAATTGCGCATTCAGCCGCGCATTGTCGTAACCGTCGAGCACCGCCGACAACACATCGAGCGCATGTACATCGTCATCCTTTTCCACATCGCGCAAGGTCGGCACCTTGAACGCCAGTACCACGAACGGGTTTTCGGCCGGCGCCTTGACGGTTACGCGCTTGATGCCGTGCTGCAGCGGTTCTTGCTGGAGTTTGCGTAGCGGCAATGCCTTGGCCGGGATTTTGCCGAAATATTTTTCGGCCAGCTTCACCACTTTGGCCGTCTCGACATCGCCTGCGACCACCAGAGTCGCATTGTTCGGCGCATACCAGCGGTCATGCCAAGCCTTCGCGTCCTGCACCGTCATCTGCTGCAAATCGTTCATCCAGCCGACAATTGGACGCCGGTACGGATGCGCAATGAAGGCCGCAGCATCCAGCGCTTCGCCCACCAGCGCCATCGGCTGATCCTCGGTGCGCAGGCGGCGCTCTTCCATCACGACCCGGATTTCCTGGGCAAATTCCTTCTTGTCGAATACCAGATTGGCCATCCGGTCGGCTTCCAGCGCCATCACCGCTTCCAGCTTCGATTCTCCGATTTGCTGGAAATAGGCGGTGTAATCCTTGCTGGTGAAGGCATTTTCGCGTCCGCCCAACGCCGCCACCCGGGCGCTGAATTCGCCCGGTTTGAGGGTTTTGGTGCCCTTGAACATCATGTGTTCCAGCGCATGGGCAACGCCGGTAGTGCCGTTGAATTCGTCCATCGCACCGATTTTGTACCAGACCATCTGGGCCGCCGTCGGCGCCCGGTGGTCTTCCTTGACGATGATTTTCATGCCGTTTTTCAGCATGAATTCCTGTGCCGGTTGCGCCAAGGCAAAAACCGGCGCCAGCGCCAGTAGTCCAGCTGAAACGAGAAGTCGAAATTTCATAGTGTCTGCTCTGTTAGAATGCGGTTGATTGTATCTCCTTGCATGCACCATCGCTACAGACCCCATTTCCCCATGTTTAGTTTCTTCAAAAAAAAACCCAAACCAGAACCCGCAGCACCGCAGGTGCCGCCAGCGCTCGACATCCCGGCCCCACTGCCCATACCTGCTGAAACCGCCGCTTCACCGGCGCCTCAGACACCCTTGCCGCAACCGCAGTCGATCGCCACTGCCAGCCCCGCTGCCGCAGCGCCGGCGACAGAAGCAGTAGAAACAGCAGCGCCGGAAGTCAAGCGCAACTGGCTGGCCCGGCTGAAGGCCGGCTTGTCGAAAACTTCCAGCAATCTGACCACGCTGTTCGTCGGCGCCAAGATCGACGACGACCTGTACGAAGAACTGGAAGCGGCGCTGTTGATGGCCGACGCCGGCATGGAAGCCACCGTATTCCTGCTGGAAGCGCTGAAAAAGAAAGTCAAGGCCGAAAAACTGACGGAAGCAGCACAAGTCAAGACCGCTTTGCGCACCCTGCTAGTCGAGATGCTGACGCCGCTGCAAAAGCCGTTCGAGCTCGGCCGTCACCAGCCGCTGGTGATGATGATCGCCGGCGTCAACGGCGCCGGCAAGACCACCACCATCGGCAAGCTGGCCAAGCATTTGCAAGCGCACGGCCAATCGGTATTGCTGGCCGCCGGCGACACCTTTCGCGCCGCTGCGCGCGAGCAATTGGCGATCTGGGGCGAGCGCAACAATGTCACGGTGATTTCGCAAGAATCGGGCGATCCGGCCGCAATCGCATTCGATGCGGTGCAATCGGCGCGCGCACGCGGCATCAATGTGGTGATGGTCGATACCGCAGGACGGCTGCCGACCCAGTTGCACCTGATGGAAGAACTGAAGAAAATCAAGCGTGTGATCGGCAAGGGTTTCGACGGCGCGCCGCACGAGGTATTGCTGGTCATCGACGGCAACACCGGGCAGAACGCGCTGACTCAGGTCAAGGCTTTCGACGATGCGCTGACGCTGACCGGCCTGGTGGTAACCAAGCTCGATGGCACGGCCAAGGGCGGCATCATCGCCGCAGTGGCAAGAAATCGCCCGGTGCCGATCTATTTCATCGGCGTGGGCGAAAAAATAGAAGACTTGCAACCGTTCGATGCCCGCGAATTCGTCGATGCCATCTTCGATTGAACGCAAGCCGCATCCAACCCGCATCAAGCGCCAACCGTTTCGACCGTTTCCACCCTACTCAGGCAGGTACTGCTCACATCCATGATCGAGTTCCAGCATGTTTCCAAAAGCTATGCGCACGGCGTTGCCGCGCTAACCGACATCAATCTGACGGTCGCCAAGGGCGAACTGGTGTTTCTGGCCGGACCGTCCGGCGCCGGCAAATCCACCTTGCTCAAGCTGATCGCCGCCATTGAAAGGCCGAGCAGCGGCAAGGTCACGTTGAACGGCCAGGATGTCGGCAAACTCAAGCGCGCCGCCCTGCCGTATCTGCGCCGCAATCTGGGCTTGATTTTCCAGCAGCAGCGACTGCTGCAAGACCGCACGGTGCTGGCCAATGTCATGCTGCCGCTGATCGTTACCGGCGCCTCAAAGGCAGAAGCGCAGCAGCGCGCGCTGGCCGCGCTGGACAAGGTCGGGCTGCTGGAGCGCGCCAAGGCGGAACCGCAGGCATTGTCCGGCGGCGAGCAGCAACGCGCAGCGATCGCACGTGCAATCGTCAACCGGCCGCAACTGATTCTGGCAGATGAACCCACTGCCAACCTCGACCGCGACAGCGCCAATCAGGTGCTCGAAGCGCTCAAGGCTTTTCACAGCGCAGGCGTAACCTGCCTGATTTCCACCCACGACGAACAATTTCTCGATAGCGCAACCCGCGTGATTTACCTGCGTCAGGGCCAATTGATCGAAACCTGGCGCAAGGAGGCCGCATGAAAATCTGGCTCAGGGAACACCGCTTTGCGCTGGCCGAAGCGGTACGCAAACTGATCAAGACACCGGGCAGTTTCGCCTTCAACGTACTAGTGGTGGCGATTGCGCTGGCATTGCCGATCGCTGGCCTGACGCTGCTGGAAAACATCCGTCCGGTCACCCAGCAACTCGCGGTGGAACCCGAAATCAGCGTGTTCCTGGCGCTCGACACGCCTGCCGATCAGGCCCGGGCGCTGGCTTCCGGCATCCGCAGCGCGCTGCCGCTTGCCAGCAAAAAATCCCGTATAGAATTTATTCCGCGCGAACAGGCATTGGAGAATCTCAAGGAAAAAACCGGCTTGGCCGATGCGCTGACCACGCTGGGGCAAAACCCGTTGCCGGATGCCTACATCATTCGGCTGGCGAATATCGATGTCGCTGCTGTCGATGCACTGGCCGAACGCTTGCAAGCGCTGCCCGGGGTCGAAACAGTGCAAGTCGATTCAGCTTGGGTCAAGCGGCTGGCGGCGATGCTGCAAGTAATGCGTTTGGCGCTGCTGCTGCTGGCGGCGACGCTGGGCGTGGTGGTGATGGCAGTGATATTTAACACGGTGCGCTTGCAGGTGCTGACGCAACGCGAAGAAATCGCAGTATCGCGCCTGATCGGCGCCACCGACGCTTTCATTCATCGACCGTTTTACTACACTGGCGCATTGCTCGGCATATGCGCGGGCACAGTGGCGCTGGCTGCAGTGACGCTGGCGCTGCAACCGCTCAATGGTGCCATTGCGGAATTTGCCCGGTTGTATGCGTCGGAATTCCGCCTTACTGCGCTCGATCCGCTCATCATGCTGATGCTGCTGGCCATTAGCGCTACGCTGGGCTTGCTCGGCGCAGCCTTCTCGGTACGGCGCCATCTGGCGCGCCTGCCTTAGCGCATAAAAACATACTAGATAGCGTATTTTCCAACAATGACAGAATATCTGCGGAAATTGCATATAAAATCCGCATACTCTTCATTTTTTTATTTCAGGCAGTTTGCCGGCACACCTCCGTTGTTGACGAATCGCAATTAAGAGAACTAATTAGCTGGCACACTATCTAAATCTACAATTGAATGTCTGGCTGCCATCCATAAGAGTTATGAGTCTCGGAAAAGCTCCGGTTTAGCACTCGCCCACAGAGAGTGCTAATATAACGATAGATTTGTCTGGATACTGTCAGACGGCTTCTAATCAGTAATGCAAGGAGAAAAAATGAAATTACCATCTGCTCAATCCGTCACACCCGCATTGGTTGCCAACGGCAATAATGCACTTGCGCTAGGATTTACGGGTAGCTTGGGCAATATCGATGCTTACATTTCGGCAGTAAACCGTCTGCCGATGTTGAGCCATGACGAAGAAATATCGCTGGCGCGTCGTCTGCGCGAGCAAAACGATCTGGCTGCCGCACAGGATATGGTGCTGTCGCATTTGCGCCTGGTGGTATCGATTGCGCGCGGCTATCTGGGCTACGGTCTGCCGCACGCCGACTTGATCCAGGAAGGCAACATCGGCTTGATGAAAGCGGTCAAGCGCTTCGATCCGGACCAGGGTGTGCGACTAGTGTCGTATGCGATGCACTGGATCAAAGCCGAGATGCACGAGTACATCCTGAAGAATTGGCGGCTGGTCAAGGTTGCGACCACCAAGGCGCAGCGCAAGCTGTTTTTCAATCTGCGCAGTCACAAGGCAGGCCTGGATGCGATGACGCCGACCCAGGTGGATGCACTGGCAAAAACCTTGAACGTCAAGCGCGAAGAAGTCATCGAAATGGAAACGCGTCTGACCGGTCGCGATATCGCGCTGGAAACGCCCACCGACGATGACGACGATAAGTTCGCGCCGATCGCTTACCTGTCGTCGGATACCACCGAGCCGACCAAGGTGCTCGAAGCGCTGCAAACCGACCGCCTGCATTCGGAAGGGCTCGAAACTGCGCTCGGCAAACTCGATGCGCGTTCGCGCCGTATCGTGGAAGCACGCTGGCTGGCCAATGACGATGGCTCCGGCGCCACTTTGCATACGCTGGCCGACGAATTCGGCGTCTCTGCCGAACGCATCCGCCAGATTGAGGCGGTTGCACTGAAAAAAATGAAAGGCGCGCTGGTTGCGTATATCTGATACCGGTGTTGCTGTTCATTGCTTGTAGTCAAAAAAAGCGCTCTTCGGAGCGCTTTTTTGTATGACCAGACTTATTTCAGCAACAATTTCAAGTCGTTGACGATCGGCCCCGCGCCTTGTCCGTGCCGCACGAATAAGCGAATCCTGCCCTCAGGATCGAACACATAGCTGCCGGCGGTATGATCCATCGTGTAACTGCCAGGCTCCTTGCCCGGCGCTTTTTGATAAAAAATACGGAAATCCTTCGCTACTTTTTCAGTAGCAGCCTTGTCGCCGACCAGCCCGAGGAAGCGCGAATCGAAGGCGGGCACATAATGCGCGAGCAATGCTTGCGTATCGCGCTCCGGATCGATCGTTACGAACAGCACCTGGACCCGGTCCGATAATGGACCCAACGCTTGCATGACGCTTGCCATTTCCGCCATGGTGGTCGGGCATACGTCGGGGCATTGCGTATACCCGAAGAAAACCACGACTGCCTTGCCCTTGAAATCAGCCAGAGTCCGGGGCTTGCCATTGTGGTCTGTCAGCGCAAAACCTTTCGCATAATCAATTCCGGTGATATCGGTATTCTGGAAGGCAGGCTTGTCCGAAGAGATAAGGCCCTGCAGATTTTGCGACAGCGGTTTGTCGCCGCAGGCAGTCAAGCCAAGAACGGCAGCAAAAACAGCGATGAGCGTACGTGAAACAGGAAATAGGCGCATGGGTTCAAAATAGAAAATAGTGGTCGAGCAACAAAGCGGCAAATAGCAACGACAGGTAAATAATGGAATAGGCAAACATCTTGCGTGCCAGCAGATCATTGTAATGACGGTGGAGCCGCCACGCATACCATAAAAAGATAGCGCCCAATATCAAGGCGCTCCCCAGATAAATCAAACCGCTCATGCGCACCGCATACGGCAAAGTGGTGGTGGCGACCAGCACAATCGAATACAGCCACACATGAAAACCGGTGAATTCCAGGCCGTGCGTAATGGGCAGCATCGGCAAACCTGATTTTGCATAATCGTCGCGCCGGTACATCGCCAGCGCCCAGAAATGCGGCGGCGTCCAGACGAAAATTATCAACACCAGCAGCCATGCCTGCATCGGCAGATCATTGGCGACGGCAGCCCAGCCAAGCGCAGGCGGCATCGCGCCGGACAAGCCGCCGATCACGATATTTTGCGGCGTCGCCGGCTTCAGGATCATCGTGTAAATCACCGCGTAACCGACGAAAGTGGCAAAGGTCAGCCACATCGTCAACGGATTAACCAAATTGTAAAGTACCAGCATGCCGATGCCGCCCAACACGCCGGAGAAAACCAGTGTTTGCGGCACCGAAATGGCACCGTTGGCCATGGGCCGGCGCGCAGTGCGCGCCATACGCGCATCAATTTCACGTTCAACCAGACAATTGACCGCAAACGCTGCGCCCGCCAGCAACCAGATGCCGACAGTAGCTGCGATGACAATTTTCCAATCGGGCAAATCGGGCGTCGCCAGGAACATGCCGATCACCGCGCAAAAAACTGCCAGTTGCGTGACACGGGGCTTGGTCAGCGCCAGATATTGTGCCAGACGGTTCTGGGATGCTATGAGAGTTGCCATGAGTCCGAGGTCGCCATGAGTCTGAATTTAAAGGGGTGATGGCTGCATTTGTACTGCATCAGGCAAGGCTTGGGAACAAGTGAACGCCTTGTAGTTTAGCATTACCAGCAACATCACGAGCAGCGCGGCGCCGCCGTTATGCAGCACCGCAATCGCCAACGGCCAGTTAAGGAATATGGTCGCAATACCGGTTGCAAATTGCAGACATACTGCCATCAGCAGCCAGCGTCCGGTCTGCCGCAAAGCCGCACTCTGCAATGCGCGATATCCGGTCCACGCAATGCAGCCGATGACGACGAACGCAAAGTTGCGATGCACCCAGTGAATCGCAGTCAGGGCCGAAAATGGCAGGTAATCGCCGGCGCCAGTCTTTCCAAGATGCCGCCACAGCGTGAAACCATGTTCGAAATCCATCGGCGGCACCAATGCGCCATCGCACAGCGGGAAATCCGTACAAGCAAGCGCCGCGTAATTAGTGCTGACCCAGCCGCCTAAAGCGACCTGCACAAAGAGCAATGCCAACGCAACGATCGCCGGCAAGCGCAACGCGGTGGCCTGCGATTCCGGCAACGCTGGCGCGCTTTGCCGGGCTGCCAGCCAAGTCAACAAGGCAAGCAAAGTCATCCCCAGCAACAGATGAAGGGTGACAATCACGGGCTGCAGCTTCAAGGTCACGGTCCAGGCGCCGAACGCACCCTGCAGGCAAACAAAGAACAGCAGCCAGGTCGGCAGGCCGGGCTTCAAAGCAGATTGCAGCGCAGCGGGGAAAGCAGTCGCTGTCTTGCTACGGGACTTAAACCACAAGCGCCAGGCGATCACCATCAGCGCAATGATCAAGACTCCGACCCCCATCGCCAGATAGCGATGCACCATCTCGATCCAGGCTTTCAGCACGGTCACCGGGCCGTGCGGCATCAAGGTTTGTGCCGCATGAATATCAGCATGCGCCAGGAACGGATTGGCTTCGCCATAGCAGCCCGGCCAATCGGGGCACCCGAGGCCGGAATCGGTCAACCGCGTAAAGGCGCCGAACATGATCAGATCGAAAGTCAAAAAGACGGTCACCCAGGCCAGTTTGCGGTATTTATTCGCATCCCCCGAAACCCAGACCAGCGTCAACGGCAGCAACGCCGCCAACAGCCCCATGATGGCAAGTTGAATCAGCATAATTCCGGGTCAGCCTATTGCAGACGCTTTCAACAGCTTGGCCAAATCCTTTTTGATCTTGTTCGGGTCTGCATCTTTCGGATAACGCATCATCAGATTGCCCAATGGATCGATCAGGTAGATATGGTCGGAAGCAAGCGTGCCCTGCTCCACCGGCAGCCAGGCCTGCAAAACTTGCGGCGATACCCGCAGATGGCGCATGCCGTCGTATTCGCGCAGCAGCATGGTCTCGAGCGGCCGGTCGTCGGTAATGAGCCAGACGCGTTCGATGCGATCCATCTCCTTGCCTTGCGCCAAGCGCAACTGGCGCATGTCGTTAAGCCTTTTCTGACAGGCAATCTGGCAATCGGCGTCATTGACTTGCACCATCAGCCATTTTCCCTTGTAATCCTGCAAGGAGGATTTGGAACCATCAAGTGCGGTACTGGCAAGAGCCGGTATCGGATAATTGCGCGGATCCAGCAAAGTGCCGTAGTTGGTGCGGCTCGACGGCTTGATCACGTAGTACGTAAAATACGACGCAATCAGCGGTGAAGCGCAGACTGCCAGCACCAGGAATAACTTGCCGCGCCCTGCGGGTTTTTTCTTATCTTGTTCCACGTCGAAATCCTGTCACCACAAAAAATATAAATGCCATCGCGGTCAGTGCAAACCACTGGAATGCATAACCCCGATGCTTGTCTATGCCGGTCGAAGGCAGTGGCCAATCCCGCGTCAAGCCATCCGGCAGCGCGCTCGACTGCTCCAGCAGAAAAGGCTGCATCTGCAAGCCGCTGGCTTGCGCAAAAGCGGCAACCTCAAGGTTTTGCAAGATGGCGCCCGGACGCACAGCATCCTGCTGCCCGAGCTGCAGCAACTTGCCCGGATTGCGTCGGCCCATGCCTTCCACTGTAACCATGCCTGCAGGGGTTTCTATTGCAGGCAATTTTTTTCGATCGGACAGATCGCGCGGCACCCAACCGCGCGCAATCAATACATGCATTTTCGAGTCTGCAATCCTGAACGGCATCAACACATACAAACCAGCCGCACCACGGTAAGGCCGGTTGTCCAGATATACCGGCCATTGGGAAAGGAACTCGCCCTCCACACGGAGCTTGCGATATTCGACATCTTCTGCACCCAGTGGCCGCGCATCGATGACAACGGCTGCCGCCGCCGCACGTTGCGTCAGTTTGACTGCGATCGTTTCTTTTTCTGCCGCGCGCCGGGTTTGCCACTGTCCAGCGGAAATCCCGACTGCCATGACTAGCAGAGTCGCAACGAAAGGCACCATCCTGAAGCGGAATACGATAGGCATTACAATGTCACTTCCAAAGATGCCGCATTGGCGGCAACAGCTTATCGCAATCCCGATTCTCTTGCACTTGCATCCCCACCATGAAGATAATCATCGCCATCGGATTCATCCTGATTATTGCCAGCCTGGCGTCTGCGCTGATATTCCTGATGAAAGATAAAGGCAAAACAAACCGCACCGTGACGGCCTTGGCGCTGCGGGTTGGCTTCTCGATCGCATTGTTTGCCTTATTACTGGCCGCCCATTATTTCGGCCTGATACAGCCGACCGGAATTCGCTAACAGCCAATCACGGCCACACACCGCATCCCGTTACAACAAAAAAGCCGCACCGAAGTGCGGCTTTTTTATTTATCCGTATTTCAGCGGAAAGTCCTATAGCCAGTAAATCACTACATACAGGCCCAGCCAGACCACATCCACGAAATGCCAGTACCAGGCCGCTCCTTCGAAACCGAAATGCTGTTGCGGCGTGAAATGCCCTTTCAAAACGCGATACAGAATAACCGACAGCATGATCGCGCCTATCGTGACATGGAAACCGTGAAACCCGGTCAGCAAAAAGAACGTCGAACCGTAAATGCCTGAAGTCAGCTTCAGGTTCAGTTCGGTGTATGCATGCATGTATTCGTAGACCTGAAAGCCCATGAATGTAGCGCCGAGCAATATGGTCGCAAACAACCATAAGGCAGTCTTGGTACGTTCGCCGGCACGCATCGCATGATGCGCAATTGTCAGCGTCACCCCTGAAGTCAGCAGCAACGCGGTATTAATGGTTGGAATCGGAAACGGTCCCATGGTCTGGAATGGCTCGACCGTGCCAGCGGGGCCGATATTGCCCCAATGAGCGCTGAAATCCGGCCACAGCAGCTTGTGATCCAAGTCGCCGAGCCACGGCATCGTAACGCTGCGCGCATAAAAAAGAGCGCCGAAAAAGGCCGAAAAAAACATGACTTCCGAAAAAATGAACCAGCTCATGCTCCAGCGAAAGGACGTATCGATCCGCTGGCTGTACAAGCCGCCCTCCGACTCGGCAATGGACTCGCCGAACCAGCGGTACAAGACGGCAATCACCATCAATATCCCGGCGATACTGACATATCGGCCCCACGGCAAATCGTTCACCCAAGCAGAAGCGCCCGCCATCGTGATCAGTAGAGCAACACTTGCAAACAACGGCCATCTTGAAGGCCCTGGAACGAAGTAATAGGGTGCGACGGTTTGCGCATTAGCGTGTTGAGAACTCATTTACATCTCCCGATACGAATATTGTAATTGCTATTTTTTGATGACTATTTTGCAACGACTATCTTGATGATGAGCAGCAACGTTCCTATGAAAATCAAGGCTCCGAGGATACCGGCGACAATCACATGTACAGGGTTCAGTTGTGCGGCGTCCTGTTCATAATCGCTTCTTTTGCGTATTCCGAAAAACGACCAGAAGATCGCTTTCATGGTAGCCAGAAACGATGATTTGCGTTGCCTTCCCTGCTTTGGATCCTGCATTAGCACCTCTTAAATTGCTTTTTCTGCCGGGATACCCACTTCGAAGAAGGTATAGGACAGAGTCACTGTCTTCACATTCGCGGGCAGAGCCGGATCGATATAGAACACCACCGGCATTTGCTTTGCTTCATTGGGCCCGAGCGTTTGCTGCTGAAAACAGAAGCATTCCACTTTCTTGAAATGCCTTTCAGCCTGTTGCGGCGCATAGCTTGGAATCGCCTGGGCATGAATGCTGCGCGCCTGCGTATTGACCACTTCATACATGACTTGCGCCATTTCACCCGGATGCACCTGCATACTATTTACGGTCGGCCGAAAACGCCATGGACCTTGCGCATTGGCATCGAACTCCACCGTAATGGTTCTGGTTTTATCCACTTGCGTGTTACCGACAGCTTCCAGCCCCTCCTCTTTCGTGGTCAGGATGTTGATGCCGGTTATTTCGCAAATCTTCTTGTAAATCGGGATCAGCGCATAGCCGAAACCAAACATCAAACCGGCAATCACCAACAACTTTCCGAGCATTTGCCGGTTCAGGGATTTTCCGGCGGACCATCCGGCATCATCACCGTTAGTGGAATTGTTTCCGTTGTCCATTTCAGCGAAACCAGATTTGCTTGATGATCACGCCCATAAAAAACGCCAGAGCAATTGATCCAAGTATCAATGCCATTTTAAGATTATTCGGTTTTTTTGAATCTGACATTAACGTCGTCTGGCGGGCCTGTTCAGCCCGCCATCCATTTATTATTTAACGATTGGCGGTACTTCAAACGTATGGAACGGTGCAGGGCTAGGCACGGTCCATTCCAAGCCTTCAGCGCCCTCCCATGGTTTGGCCGGGGCTTTTTTACCGCCGCGGATGGTCGGAATGACCACCGCCAACAGAAAGTACACCTGCATCAAACCAAATCCGAGACCACCGATCGATGCCACCACATTGAAGTCGGTAAATTGCGCCGGATAATCGGCGTAACGGCGCGGCATGCCGGCCAGACCCAAAAAGTGCATCGGAAAGAAAGTGATATTGAACAGGATCAGCGAACCCCAGAAATGAATCTTGCCGCGGGTTTCGTTGTACATGAAACCGGTCCACTTCGGACTCCAGTAGTAATATCCGGCGAACATTGCAAACAGCGAACCGGCCACCAATACATAGTGGAAATGTGCCACTACGTAATAAGTATCTTGCAACTGGATGTCGATCGGCGTCACCGCCAGAATCAGGCCGGTAAAGCCGCCCATCGTAAACACGAAGATAAAACCGATCGCAAACAACATCGGCGTCTCGAAAGTCATCGAACCGCGCCACATGGTGGCAACCCAGTTAAATACTTTGACGCCGGTCGGTACCGAAATGAGCATCGTCGCGTACATGAAGAACAGTTGCGCGGTCACCGGCATGCCAGTGGTAAACATGTGATGCGCCCAGACCAGGAAAGAGAGAATCGCAATCGATGCGGTTGCATACACCATCGACGCGTAACCGAACAAAGGCTTGCGGGCGAAAGCGGGGATGATGTGCGAAATGATCCCGAACGCCGGCAAAATCATGATGTAGACCTCGGGATGGCCGAAGAACCAGAAGATATGCTGGAACATCACCGGATCGCCGCCGCCGGCCGCATTGAAGAACGAAGTACCGAAATGGCGATCGGTCAGCGTCATCGTGATCGCACCCGCCAGCACCGGCATTACCGCGATCAACAGATAGGCGGTTATCAGCCAGGTCCAGCAAAACATCGGCATTTTCATTAATGTCATGCCGGGTGCGCGCATGTTCAGCACCGTGGTAATGATATTGATCGCCCCCATGATCGACGATGCGCCCATGATGTGGACGGCAAAAATCGCCATGTCCATGCCGGGCCCCATTTGCGTCGACAATGGCGCATACATGGTCCAGCCGGCAGCGCTGGCGCCGCCCGGCACCAGGAACGACGTTACCAGCAGGATCGCAGCCGGCGGCAGCAGCCAGAACGAGAAATTGTTCATCCGCGCAAAAGCCATGTCGGAGGCGCCGATTTGCAGCGGAATCATCCAGTTGGCGAAGCCCACGAAGGCCGGCATGATGGCGCCGAAAATCATGATCAGGCCGTGCATCGTGGTCAGCTGGTTAAAGAATTCCGGTTGCATCAATTGCAGCCCCGGCTGGAACAATTCAGCCCGAATTCCCATCGCCAGCACGCCTCCGACCATCAGCATGGTCAGCGCAAAGAACAGGTACAAAGTACCGATATCCTTGTGATTGGTCGCATACAGCCAGCGACGCCAGCCGTGCGGATGGTCATGCGCGTGATCGTGAGAATGATCGGGTGCGTGATCGATTACAGTTGTGCTCATCTCATATCCTAACGATTCTTGTTACTTGCGCGCAGCAAGGACTTCGGCTGGTTGAACAATATTTTCCTGGGCCTTGTTAGACCAATTATTGCGCGTATAAGTGATTGCCGCCGCAATATCGGTGTCGGACAGCATTTTCCAGGCAGGCATCGCATTTCTGCCATTCAGCACCACTTTGATTTGCTCAATTTTAGGGCCCGTTACCACTACAGAGCCATCGAGCGCAGGGAACGCTCCAGGCACGCCTTTGCCGGTGGCCTGATGACAGGCAACGCAGTTTGCCGCATATACCTGAGCGCCGCGCTGCTTGAGTTCATCCACGGTCCAGACCTTGTTCGGATCATCTGCCTTAGCTGCCTGTTCCTTGATTTTGGCACCGGCCCATTGGGTATATTCGTCATCCGTTACAACCTTGACGACGATCGGCATGAACGCATGTTCCTTGCCGCACAATTCGGAACACTGGCCGCGGTATACGCCGGTTTTTTCAGCCTTGAACCACGCATCGCGCACGAAACCGGGGATCGCATCTTGCTTGACGCCGAAGGCGGGAATCGACCAGGAGTGAATCACATCGTTGGCAGTGACGATCATGCGCACCTTTTTATTGACCGGAACGACGATTTCGTTATCGACTTCCAGCAGATAATTGTCGCTCTTGATCTTGGTCGGATCGACTATTTGCTCGCGCGGCGTGGCCATGCTGGAAAGAAAGGAAACTCCGGTGCCCTCGCCTTTGATGTAATCGTAGCCCCACTTCCATTGCATGCCGGTAGCCTTGATGGTGAGGTCGGCATTCGAAGTGTCTTTCATCGAGACTACCGTCTTGGTAGCAGGCAATGCCATGCCGATCACGATCAGAAAAGGAATCACCGTCCACGCGATTTCGACTGTCGTGCTTTCATGGAAGCTCGCCGATTTATGGCCTTTGGATTTGCGATGCTTGATGATCGAGTAAAACATCACCGCGAACACGGCGAGGAAAATGACCAGGCAGATATAGAGCATCAGATTGTGCAGCGAATAGATCTCGCGTGCGATTTGCGTCACCGGCGGCTGCAAATTGAGTTGCAGCACGGCGGGACCGCCCGGACTATCGACCACGGCCCACGACGGCAATCCCGTTACCAAAAGCGCAGTGCCGACCATCAACGATTGAAGTCGTTTCGCAATTTCCATGTATCCCCCAACAACCTAAATTAGAATTCTTATGAGTGCTTGACGCCAGTGCACGACCATTGTCGCGCAAATTCGCGTCTCTTGCTTTCCGTCAAAAATGACCGGCTTCCACTCCGATGCTGGCGCTGTTGCGAGCCGCAGCGGCGGCAAAATCTGGCGGCGTTTTATATCGGTAGGAGTATAAGTTGGAAAGCAACGCATTATCAAGTGCTAATGCGTTCTGATTGCGCGAAGGGGAACAAAGCCGTCAATTGGCCGTTGGTGGTATTGACCGCACTGCGTTTTTCAAATATAAAAATTGATCGGCCGGCGTTGCCGGCGCGGCAAAACAATTATCTTATTTTCGGTTGGGATTGGGCGTGATGCGAATGATCGCTTCACCGCTGCTGGTCACGGTTGTCGCCGGCCTGAATGCGTGACCGTAAATGATTTCAAAGGTCAACGGAATCGTGCCATCGGCCTGGCGCAACTGTTCCAGATTACCGACCACGCGCGACCAGTCGCCCTTGCCGAGCAGCCCGCGCCGGCGCGTTGACAGTGGATTGCCGCCGAGCGCGCGCACGTCCGCCATCAATTTGTCCACGCTGGCATAAGTGACGGTAATTTTTTCCATATCCATTACCGGAGTCGAAAACCCGACATCGACCAGCATATCGCCCAAATCATGCATATCGACGAACGGCAGCACATGCGGTACAGCGTCGACGGCCGCGAAGGCGCTGCGCAATTGGATGCAGGTGTCGGGACCGAAGCAGGAAAACATCAGCAAGCCGTCCAATCGCAGTACCCGACGCCATTCGCGAAACACGCGGTCCGGTTGCGGGTGCCAGTGCAAGGCCAGATTCGACCAGACCAGATCGACCGCATTCGGCCCCAGCGGCAGCTGGGCGAAGTCGGCGCACAGCAGCGAGGCATCCAGCCCGGTGCTCGAGGCGCCCTTGCCGGGAAGGTATTTTGCCAGCAGGCGACTCACCGAAGACAACGCGGCCGACAGCCGGCTTCCGGCTTCCGCCAGCATTGCGGCAGAAGCATCCACGCCCAATATTTGCGCCTGTGCAAATTGCTTGTGCAACAGGGCCAGATCGCCGCCGGCACCGCAGCCGGCGTCAAGCAGCCGTTGCGGGGAAATTTTTACCAATTCGAGGCGCTCGAACATTCTGGCCGATATTTCACGGCGCAAGAAATCGGCATCGGCAACGCGCGCAGCGGAAGAAAACAAATGCCGTACCCGCTGCAGGTCGATGGGGGCGCTCAGTCGGGGTTCGGGAGAGGAAGGTGTGATCGTCACGGAAATATCGCTTCAGCAATGAGATAATCGCCGTAGTTTACACGCTTGAAGAGCGCATGCAATTTCGAATCCGCCACTGGTCCCATCTGTTACGCACGCACATGTTGTCGCTGCTGCCGTCCTGTTGCGCGCTGTGCGGCAGCGCGGCACAGCAGACAATCTGCAGCGATTGCCTGCTGCAGTACGGCAACAGGCAACAGCAACGCTGCCGCCAATGCGCATTGCCGCTGGCAAGCGCAGCAGCGGAGCCGGCGGTCTGCGGCGCTTGCCAGAAGCATCCTCCGGCGTTCGATGCGACGGTGGTTGCAGTCGATTACACGGCGCCGCTGGATCAACTGGTGCTGGCGCTGAAATTCGGCAGCCAATTGGCGCTGGCAGCGCTTTTTTCAGACATGTTGCGCGATGCGATGCTGCAGCAACGCAACTGCGCGCTGCCGACGCTGTTGACGGCGGTTCCGTTAAGCGGGGAAAGACTGGCGGAGCGCGGCTTCAATCAGGCGCTCGAAATCGCCAAGCCGCTGTCGCGCGCATTGGGAATTGCGCTGTTGCCAGGCGCCGCATGCCGGCTGCGCGACACCCAAGCGCAAGCAATGCTGCGTCCGCAGGAACGCCGCAAAAACATCCGGCATGCATTTGGCGTGCCGGCGCATGCGATCGATCGCATTCAGGGCCAGCATATCGGCATCGTCGACGATGTGATCACTACCGGAGAAACGCTCAATGAACTGGCTGCGACTCTAAAACGCTTCGGCGCGGCGCGCGTCACCAACCTGGTCTTTGCGCGTACCGGCGTGCATTAGAATTCCGCGTTAGTTCTTATTCATCAGATTTATCGATTATTTTATTCGTTGCTTATTTTCGTTACTTATTTTGTTACTTTATTCATTAAGCGCTGGAGAATAGCTTGTTCCATGTCGTACTGGTTGAACCCGAAATCCCGCCCAATACCGGCAACATCATCCGCTTGTGCGCCAATAGCGGCGTCCAGCTGCACTTGATCGAACCGCTTGGGTTTGCGCTCGACGATGCAAAAATGCGCCGGGCCGGACTTGATTATCATGACTATGCGACGATGCAAGTGCATCGCGACTGGGCCGCCTTTCTCGCTGCTGCGATACCCGACCCGACCCGCATGTTCGCCCTCACCACGCATGGCTCGACGCCGTTTGGCGCAGTTGCCTTCAAACCCGGCGATGTGTTCGTGTTCGGCGCGGAAACCCGCGGGCTGGACCCGCAATTGCGCGATTCTTTTCCGCTGCCGCAACGCATTCGCCTGCCGATGCGCGCCAATAGCCGCAGCCTGAATCTGTCCAACACGGTCGCAGTAGTCGTTTATGAAGCATGGCGGCAGAACGGCTTTGAGGGCGGAAATTGAAAAGCAAGAGAAATTCAGGCTCTGTCGCAATTGGCTGTGGAAAATGTACGCTCCCCTAATACCCGTTCGTCCTGAGTAGCCGCAACGCGGCGTATCGAAGGGTCTGCGCCAGCGGTTGCCCTTCGATACGCCCTTCGGGCTACTCAGGGCGAACGGCAGGTGAAAGAAAATGGCACCAACAAATAATGCAAACATAGCCAATATTTAAGGAGTATGCTAAAAAACCCATGATTTACCGCATGCATTTATTGCGGAAAATAAAAATACACCGCTTAGTAAATTTTACGGAGCGGTGCATTTCTGGAAGGACCGCAACTTACTTGCTCGGTTCGATCCGTACTACGGTATAGGCGTTATTGACGATATCGACGTGAAAACGGATTTTCTGGCCGGCCTGCACTTGCTCCAGCATCGCCGGGTCCTTGACGCGGAACATCATCGTCATCGGCATCATGCCCAAGTTGCGGATCTCGCCATGCTGAATCGTGATCTTGCCGACCGTCTTATCCACTTTCTTGACCACGCCTTCCGTCAATACCGACTCGGCTGGCACTATCGCTCCGGCTTTTACCGTGTCGGTAACCGTTGCCGCGGCGGCCCATACCGGTGCCACCAGTGCGCCAGCCCAGCCACAAGCGAGCGCCAGATGCCGGATGTTCTTGATCATTGCGTTCATCTTTTTTCCTTTTCCATCTTTTCTATTTTGATGTGCCATTGTAATGCTGGTACACCGTGGTGCGGCCATCGGCGCCGAATGCCAGCACATCGTAAGGATCGCTGCGCGACCCTTCCATGCCGGGCGAACCCGGCACCATCGCAGGCACCGCCAAGCCCTTGATTTTCGGCCGCTCGGCCAGCAAGCGCTTGATTTCGCGGGCCGGAACATGGCCTTCCAGCGCATAGCCGCCAACCATGCCGGTATGACAGGAACCCAGCGCCTGCGGCACGCCGGCTTTCTCGCGGTAGCCGGTGGTATCGTCCACATCATGCGCATTCACGGCAAAACCGTTGGCGCGCAAATGTTCGACCCACAAATGGCAACAGCCGCAGCTGGGCGTTTTATATACGTCAACCGCCGGCAAAGCGGCTTGTGCCTGCACGTGCACGCCCAGCGCACTTGCCAGAAGGGCTTGCAATACGATGCGACGCTGCATGGCTTACTCCTCGGTACGGTTATCGGTGGTCTGAGCTGCATCGAGCACCCTGATCCGGCCGCGCATGCCGGCTTCCGAGTGTCCCGGAATCAGGCACGCGAAATCGAATACGCCGGCACGGTTGAAGCGCCAGACGATTTCGCCGCTGGCGCCGGGACCGACGTGCGCCATATACGCAGCCTCATGTTGCATGTTGGGAAACGTACGCATCATTTCAGCATGCTGCTGCAAGTCTGCGGCCGATCCGAGCACCATTTCATGCGTGATTGCGCCGTTATTGGACAGCGCGATCTTAATGGTTTCGCCGCGCGTCACGTTGATGACATCCGGGGTAAAGCGCATATCGTCTGTCATTGCAACCGGCAGTATGCGCACCACCTTGTCGGGTTTGCCATCGATACCGAACGGCTTTTGCTGAGCAACAGCGGCGACATTATGGGCGCGCACTGCGACGCCGTGGGCCAGCGCCGGACCGGCCGGCGACAGCAAGGCGGCAGCGCTCAAGGACAATAATATTGTCCGCAGGGAATTTTTCAATCGGTTCTTTTTCAAGCGCGGGTTCTTCAACATCTGTTACTCCGTTTCTTCTAATCAACCTCAATCGGATTGACGGATTGCAACCGCGTTGCTTCTGAGCGCAGCGCGTGTTGCATCCATCAACCGGCGTAAAAAATCAGAGGTAAAGAAAGCGCGGAGGGGGTTCGGGCGGTTCGGAAGTAACGTGCGGCAGATAAACCGCCGCATAGGCAATCGGGCCGCCTTGCGTACCGAGCGGCGCAAGCGCAAGAGGCCGGAGCGCCGCCAAAGCCGGCGCAGGACAGCAAGCCGCACATGCGCCGCCGGTTGCGTGCGTGCGGTCATGGGGTGCGCCATCATGCTGTGCCGCGTGGCCGTCAGGCGCGCACGACGGTGCCACGGCATTTTGATGCAGCGCATGCGTTGACAATGCCCGCGCCGGCTGGCCGGCCAGCGCGAAAGCCTGCTGCGGCAGCGCCAGCAGCAACATCCACAGCAGCATCGTTTTGAACAGTTTACGCATCGCGCAAGCTTAGCACAGCAGGTTGTGCGGCCCTACCGAAAAACCGGCAATGTCAGTTGCCCGAGCGCACTTTACGCAACAATTGGGTGGTCGAACGGTCGTGGGCGAAATCGATCGCCACTGCCCGCCCGCCGTAAGCCAGCACCGCCTGTCCTTCGGGGATGGCCGTCATGTCGTAATCGCCGCCCTTGGCATAAATCGCCGGGTGCGCCTGCTGCACCACTTCCAGCGCGGTATCCTCGTCGAACGGCACTACCAGGCTGACCGATTCCAGCGCCGCCAGCACGGCCATCCGGTCGGCGCAGGTATTTAACGGGCGCTCGTCGCCCTTGCCCAGGCGCTTGACCGAAGCGTCGGTATTCACCGCCACCACCAGCGACGCCCCCAGCGCGCGCGCCTGCGCCAGATACGTCACATGGCCGCGATGCAGGATATCGAATACGCCGTTGGTCAAGACCACCGGTTGCGGCAATGCGGCCACGCGATTTGCGAGTTCGTCGCGTGGGCAAAGCTTGGTTTCAAACAGCGGGAGCATAGGCATTGGAGTGGTTGAAAAAGTGCGATGAATGCAATGAAAACAAGGAGCATGCCAATAAAGATAGTTATTTCCGCAGGTATTTATGGCGGCATTGAAAATACTGGCGATAAATTAGAATTCTGCGGGATTGCGCAACATTCACGCCTGCTCGACTGCGGCCAGACGGGCAGTGATCTCCTTGCGGTAATGATTCAAGTCCTGCACCGAATCGAAGGTACGCTCCAGCAGCAACGACAGATTATGCAGGATGCGATCGACCACCTTTTTTTCCCACTCGCCATCGAACTTGATCTGATCGTCCAGCCAATGCTCCAGCCAACCCGGGTCAGGCACGCGGGATTGCACGGTATCGTTCGGGAACAGCGCATGGTTGACATGCAAATTGGTCGGATGCAGCGGCTTTTCGGTACGGCGCGCCGACGCCATTAGCACGCCGATCCGGGCGAAAGCGCCGCGCGCGCGATCGCCGCTGGTTATCAACGCTTTTTTCATATAGCGCAGATAAGCGCCGCCGTGGCGCGCTTCATCCTGGCTGATCAGTTTGTAAATCTGCTTGATGACCGGCTCGCGGTGCCAGTCGGCCGCGCAGCGATACCAATGGTTAAGGCGGATTTCACCGCAGAAATGCATCATCAGGGTTTCGAGCGCGGGCGCCGGATCGAACTCGAAGCGCACCCGGCCCAGCTCGGCTTCGGTGGGCACGAATTCGGGCCGGAAGCGGCGCAGATATTCGATCAAAGCCAGCGCATGCTTTTGCTCTTCGAAGAACCAGATCGACATGAAGGCGCAAAAATCGCTGTCGTCGCGGTTGTCGCGCAAAAACATCTCGGTGGCCGGCAGCGCCGACCATTCGGTAATCGCATTCATCTTGATGGTTTGCGCCTGCTCGTCCGTCAGCAAGCCGGCATCGAAGCTGTCCCACGGAATATCCGCTTCCATGTTCCAGCGTACCTGCTCAAGCGATTTAAACAGTTCCGGATACAGCATACGCAACCTTTGGATTGGTAGGATTTATCGGCTGATTCTAGCAGAGATGGGCAACTGGCTACCGCGCCCGCGTATTTGCGCGCAACGTTGCAGACAAGCCGTAAAAATCTTCGGGCATCTTCAAATATAGCAGGAGTATTTGTCAAAATAACCACATTCTCACCCTATTACATTGCGCGTTGAAATATACCATGGCCAGTATGGCATCGTAAAAAATCGAATAAAAAGTTTCCGTACTTAAACTTTCCGCTGATTTTGCCGTTAACATGCGTGGAGACAATTTCAAACTATTTGCGGATAAAACATGCATACAATAATCAATAAAATGCGTAACTGGGGCATTGGGACCAAACTCGCGCTCGCAATATTCTTGCTCGTCGGCGGACTGTATACGTGCTTTACGCTCGCGATCGGTTACTCGAACACGCGGCTAATGGAATCGCAGACGATTGAGGGCGTCAAGACGCAATCGAAGATGGTGGTCGACATGATCGAGATCGTCGATAGCACGACCCGCAACGAAGCCAGTCGCTCCGCAAAAATCTTGAAAGATTATTTTTACGGTGAATTTACGATCGACACAGCGAACATGGTCGATGTCGGCGGCACCCAGGCCCCTACCCTGGCCAATGGCGGTACACCGCTCAATCTAAGCTATTCGGTGGTAGACAGCTTCCTCAAGCAAGCCGGCGCCACCGCAGCGATTTTCGTCAAGTCGTCAGAAGACTTCATACAAATTTCAACCTCGGTCAAAAAAGAAGACGGACAGCGCGCAGTGGGCTCCGTGCTTGACCACAACCATCCGGCCTACAAACGCCTGATCGCAGGCGAATCCTATACCGGCCCGACCACGCTGTTCGGCCACAGGTTCATGACGCAATACGATCCGATAAAGGATCCTGCAGGCAAAGTTATCGGCATCTTGTATGTCGGCGTAGACATCACCGATGTACTGAATACGCTGAAAAACAAGATCAAAGGCATCAAGATCGGCCAAACCGGTTACTTTTATGCGCTCAACGCGCAAGCAGGAAAAGAGTACGGCACCCTGACCATCCATCCAAGCCTGGAAGGCAAAAGCATGCTGGGTGCAAAAGATGCCAACGGAAAAGAGTTCGTCAACGAAATGCTGGCAAAAAAACAAGGGATGATTACCTATCCGTGGCAAAACAAGGGCGAGTTCTCCGCCCGTGAAAAGATTGTTGTATTCGAATACATCCAAGGCTGGGAGTGGGTGGTCGGCGGCGGCGTATATACCGATGAAATCACCAACGCAGCCACATCGCTGCGCAACACCTACGCCATTATCGGCACTCTGCTCAACCTGCTCATGGCCGGCCTCTTGTATCTGGTGATACGCCACATGGTCAGCCGGCCGCTCGGCAATGCAACGCGGGCAGCGCAACTGATTGCTTCCGGCGACCTGAGCACCACGATCAAAAGCAGCGGGCGCGATGAACTCGGCCAGCTTGCAGAAGCCATGAACGGCATCAGCGTCGGCCTGGCCGGCGTAGTGGGCAATGTCCGCCTCAGCACCGACGCGATCGCGACCGCTTCCGGCCAGATCGCATCCGGCAACGCCGACCTGTCTTCGCGCACCGAATCCCAGGCCAGTTCGCTCGAAGAAACCGCCAGCTCGATGGAGGAGCTGACCGGCACCGTGCGCCAGAACGCCGACAATGCACGCCAGGCCAACCAACTGGTGGTGTCGGCTTCCAGCGTGGCCGTTAAGGGCGGCGCAGTGGTCGCGCAAGTGGTCGACACGATGGGCTCGATCAAGACCAGTTCCGGCAAGATCGTCGACATCATCGGCGTCATCGACGGCATCGCATTCCAGACCAACATCCTGGCGTTGAATGCGGCAGTCGAAGCGGCGCGCGCCGGCGAACAGGGCCGCGGTTTTGCGGTGGTCGCCACCGAAGTGCGCAGCCTCGCGCAGCGCAGCGCGTCCGCTGCGAAGGAAATCAAGGCGCTGATCGACGACTCGGTGCACAAGGTCGACCAGGGCAGCAGGCTGGTCGACCAGGCCGGCGCGACGATGGAAGAGATCGTCAGCTCGGTCAAGCGGGTGGCCGACATCATGAGCGAAATCACCGCCGCCAGCCAGGAGCAGAGCGACGGCATCGAGCAGGTGAACCAGGCGATCGGCCAGATGGATGAAATGACGCAGCAAAATGCGGCGCTGGTCGAACAGGCGGCGGCTGCGGCGCTGAGCATGCAGGGCCAGGCGGCCTCGCTGGCGCAAGCGGTGAGCGTGTTTACGCTCGGCAATGAAGCGCAGGCGGCGCCCAGCCGGGCCGCACAGATTGCCGCACCTTCCCGCCCTGCCCCGCGGCGCACCGCGCTGGCGCCGAAAACCCCGTCGCGCGCGGTCGGCAAGCCCGCCAGCGCCAACAGCGACGAGTGGGAAGAGTTTTAAACGCTAACGCGGCAGTCGCATGAAAAAAGGGAGCCCGGAGGCTCCCTTTTTGATTGTGGCGGCCATTTTGCCGCGATGCTGGCACAGCCGCCATGCCAGCGCCGCCCCGGCAGCGGAATGCGAATATACTCTAGCGCGTATTATCAAAAATCGGCTATTTATATGCGGAAATATCTATTTTTATAGGCATACCCCGCCATTAATGCCCATGCCTGGTGAGATACAGGACCGTCACCACGCCCAACCCGATTAACAGGATTTGCGGCATGGTTTCACGCAAGGTGGTGCGGCGCTGCATTTGCGGCATCAGGTCGGAAACTGCGATATAGATAAAACCGGACGAAGCCAGCACCAGCACATAAGGAATCGCATTGGTAGCGGATTCCAGCGTGAAATAGCCGATCAAGCCGCCCAGCACCGCCATCAAACTGCTGATCAGATTATAGGTAAAGGCGCGGGCGCGGCTGAAGCCGGCATTCAGCAACACGATGAAGTCGCCGATTTCCTGCGGAATTTCATGCGCAATGATGGCCAGGCCGGTAACGATGCCGAGTTTGGGGTCGGCCAGAAATGCGGCAGCAATCAGGATGCCGTCGGTAAAATTGTGCAAGCCGTCGCCGACCAGGATCATCATCCCCGACTTGCCCGCTTCATGACGGTCGTGGCCGTGCGCATGCGCATGGCCATCGCCTTCATGGTGGTGCGAATGGCGCAGGATCGCGAATTTTTCCAGCAAAAAAAACCCCAGCAAACCGCCGAACAAAGTGGCAAACAAGGTGTGCGTATCGGCGTTCGACTCGAATGCTTCCGGCAATGCGTGCAACAGCGAAGTCGACAACAGGATGCCGACCGAGAAGCTGACCATTCTATCCACCAATTTAGAGAGCAAGCTAAACGAAAAAATCGCTGCAGCAATAATGCTGACCACGCCTGCTATCGTTGTGGCCAACAGGATGGAAATAAGAGTGGAGTTAATTTTAAGCCTCAGTGTTTGCAACAAGGTTGCAAATTAGAACACGACCAAGGCTTTCCTGTAAACACATCATGCAATTTTATCGGAGACCGCAGCAACCGCTGGCTGCGGTGATGTCTATGTCACTTTTGCGATAGCGTGCCAAGTGGGCTGGTCCGCTCCATTCATCAGGCATCACACCACGCCGTGCGCCTCAAAGTGGCTCAGGCAGCGTTGCCAGCCGTCGCGGGCGGCGGCTTCCATATAGCTGGGCCGGTAGTCGGCATAAAAAGCGTGGCCGGCATCCGGATACACGACGAATTCGGAATTGCTGCTGCCTTTGGCCTGCATTACTTGCATTTGTTCAATGGTGTCGAGTCCGATCCCGCCATCCTTGCCGCCGTACAGGCCCAGCACCGACACTTTCAGGTTGGTGGCGATGTCGACCGGCTGCCGCGGCGTCAATGCGGGATTGTTACCGGCAGTGCTGGCCACCAAGCGGCCATACCAGGCCACCGCAGCCTTGACGTTCGGGTTGTGCGCCGCATACAGCCAGACGATGCGCCCGCCCCAGCAAAATCCGGTGACGCCGAGCTTGTCGATATTGCCGCCATGCGTACCGGCCCAGGCGACACAGGCATCCAGATCGCCCATTACCTGCGCATCCGGGACACGGTTGATTATTTTTTCGATCAATTCGCTGAGCGTCGGGTAAACCCGCGGATCGCCCTGGCGCACGAACAATTCGGGCGCCAGCGCCAGATAACCCTGCTTGGCAAAACGGCGTGCGACATCGGCAATGTGCTCATGCACGCCAAAAATCTCGGATACCACCAAAATCACCGGCAAATTGGTCTTGCCCGCCGGTTGCGCCCGATATACCGGCACGCTCTGGCCATCCACATCAATGGTGATCTGGCCGGCAGTCAGGCCAACGCTATCGGTCTTGATTACCGTCTGCGCCATCACCGGCAGCACCGCAGCGGCAAAGCCGGCGCCCAGCGTGGTTTTCAAAAAATCGCGCCGGTCCAAAGGCTCCGACAACGGCGTTCTGTTTATCAGGCTATCGAAATCCTGTTTCATATACGACATTTCAATTCTCCAGAAAAATGACAACCGGCACAATTCCGTGTCATGCAAAAGCAAAAATGAGCAAAACCACAATTATTTTTGCCCCAAAGTAATTTGATCGCCATCAACCCAGATGTCTGCCGCACTCCATAAACTAAACATCATCTACTTAATGACGTTGATATGCATCAGAAAAAATTGCAGTATTTCTGCAGACCAATCAGGGAGAAAATAGCATGACCAGAATTGCAGTAGTAACAGGCGGCACAGGCGGCATCGGCACCGCAATCTGCAGCGCTTTATGCCAGCAGGGGCGGCGCGTAGTTGCAACCTTCTTGGCAGGTGAAGAGGCGAGCGCAATCGCATGGCAGCAGCAGATGAAGACGCAATCGTTTGCAGTGGACGTCTATCCGGTCGACATCACCAGCTTCACTTCCTGCCAGCAGCTCATCGAGCGCATCACAGCCGACATCGGTGCGGTCGATATTCTGATCAACAATGCGGGCATCACCCGCGATGGCACACTCAAGAAAATGCCGGTCGAAAACTGGCTGGCGGTGATCAATACCGACCTCAACGGCGTCTTCAACATGACGCGGCAGGTATTCGACGGCATGTTGACGCGCGGCTGGGGACGCGTGGTCAACATTTCATCGGTGAACGGGCAAAAAGGGCAATTCGGCCAGACCAATTACAGCGCAGCGAAGGCCGGCGTGCACGGCTTCACGATGGCCGCAGCCCAGGAAGGCGCGCGCAAGGGCGTCACCGTCAATACGATTTCACCGGGTTACATCGGAACAGAAATGACGCTGGCAATGGCGGAAGAAGTGCGCCAGCAAATCATCGCGCAAATTCCGGTCGGCCACATGGGCAAGCCCGAGGATATCGCCCGTACGGTGGCGTTCCTGTGCGATGAAGCGGCCGGCTTTATCACCGGAGCCGATTTCTCGATCAACGGCGGCCTGCATATGGGTTAAGCAGGCGCGATCGGCTGCCTGCCAGCGCGCAGGCAGCACTGCAGGCAACCCGGAAATTCAACTCCGGGTTTTCGCCGGCACCAAACGTTCCAGCTTGATCACGCCATTGGCCAGCGCAGTGCCGGACAATACCAGTGCACCGCCAAACAATTGGCTCCAGCCGACCGCCTCGCCCAGAAACAACGCACCCCACAGCACGCCGAATACCGGAATAAGGAAAGTCACCGACAGCGCGCGCATCGGCCCGACATCCTGGATCAATCGGAAAAACATCAGATAAGCAGCGCCGGTGCAGACGATTGCCAGCGCACTCACTGCCATCCAGTCGACGCTGGCAGGGCTTTGCCGCAGCGGCAAAAAAAATGCAAATGGCAATACCAGAATTGCGGCAGCCCACATGCTGCCGTGCGCGTTATCGGTCGGATCGACGGCAAGCGACGACTGCTTGGTGTACACACTGGCCAAACCATAGCAAAACGGCGCCGCCAAGGCCGCAGCCAAGGCCAGCCCCCAGCCATCGCCATGCACCATTGAGCTACCAGCCACCAGCGTCGCCACTCCGACCATGCCGAGCAGCAACCCCAGTGCGGTCGAACGGCTGACCGGCTGGCGCAGCCAGAGCGCGACGATGATGGCGCCGAAAATCGGTGCCGAAGAATTCAGAATCGACAGCAACGACGCGGTCAAGGTTTGCGCCGCATACGCAAACAGCAGGAACGGCAGCGCCGAATTGAGCAAACCGATGATCAGGAAATGCCGCCAATGCTGCACCAGCAAGGGCCGCCGCCCGAGCAGACGGGACACCAGCCACAGGAAGAGTGCAGCAAGGCCGACCCGCAACTCGATTAACACCCCCGGTCCGAACACCGGCACGCCGATGCGCAAGAACAGGAAGGAACTGCCCCAGATAGCTGCCAGCGCGATTAAGCGGAAAATACTTGCGACATCCATGGATTGCCTTATTTCATCGTGATGGTTGGAGCACGGATGCGCCCCGGACGTCTATTTTGTTACGACATGCATGTCAGCACACTCCGATTCTTGCGGTTTAATGCAAGTTTCATTAATGCGCCTCGTCCCAGTTCTTGCCTACACCCACTTCGGCAATCAGCGGCACTTTCAAACTGGCAACGCCGGCCATGATGGCAGGCAACCTATCGCGCACGATCGCCAGTTCGGCTTCGGGCACTTCCAGCACCAGTTCATCGTGCACCTGCATGATCATCTTGGTTTGCATGCGGTCCTGTTCGAGCCAGTCCTGCACCGCGACCATCGCCAGCTTGATCAGGTCGGCGGCGGTGCCCTGCATCGGCGCGTTGATCGCCGCCCGTTCGGCGCCCTGGCGGCGCGGGCCGTTGGGCGAATTGATTTCGGGCAGCCACAGACGGCGGCCGAACACGGTGTCGACATAGCCGCGCGCCTTCGCTTGCGCGCGGGTGTCTGCCATGTAATGCGCGACGCCGGAAAAGCGGCTGAAGTATTTGTCTATATAGCTCTGCGCGGCCGCGCGTTCGATGCCGAGGTTAGCCGCCAGGCCGAACGCGCTCATGCCGTAGATCAGGCCGAAGTTGATGACCTTCGCATAACGGCGTTGCTCGTTCGACACTTCCAGCGGCGTGACGCCGAAAATCTCGGCGGCGGTCGCGCGGTGGATGTCTTCACCTGCGGCAAACGCGCGCAGCAGGCTTTCGTCACCGGAAATATGCGCGATGATGCGCAATTCGATCTGCGAATAGTCGGCCGAGACGATCACGCTGCCCGGCGGCGCGATGAAGGCTTCGCGGATCCGACGGCCCTCGACGCTGCGGATCGGGATGTTTTGCAGGTTCGGGTCGTTCGAGGCCAGCCGGCCGGTGACCGCCACCGCCTGCGCGTAATTGGTGTGCACGCGCCCGGTCGCCGGATTGACCATCTTCGGCAGCTTATCGGTGTAGGTCGATTTCAGCTTGGCGATGCCGCGGTATTCGAGCAACACCTTCGGCAGCGGATAATCCTCGGCCAGCTTTTGCAGCACTTCCTCGTCGGTCGATGGCGCGCCGGACGGGGTTTTCTTAACAACAGGCAACTTCAATTTGTCGAAGAAAATCTCGCCCAGCTGCTTCGGCGAGTTCAGGTTGAACGGCTGGCCGGCCATTTCATAGGCTTTCTGCTCCAGCTCCAGCATCCGCTTGCCGAGTTCGTTCGATTGCTTGCCCAGCAGTTCGGCATCGATCAGCACGCCGTTGCGTTCGATCTTTTGCAGCGTAACCGCAGTCGGCAGCTCGATTTTTTCATAGATGAAAGTCAGGCCGGCGTCGGCCTGGATTTCCGGCCACATCGCCTGATGCAGTTGCAGCGTAATGTCGGCATCTTCGGCCGCGTAGTCGGTCGCGCGGGTGATCTCGACCTGTTCGAAGCAGATCTGCGACGCGCCCTTGCCGCACACTTCGGCAAAGGTAATGGTCTTGTGGTTCAGGTGGCGCAGCGCCAGGCTGTCCATGTCGTGGCTCTTGTGCGACTCGAACACATACGATTCCAGCAGCGTGTCATGGCGGATGCCGCGCAGCGTCACGCCGTGGTTGGCGAATATGTGGCTGTCGTACTTCAGGTTCTGGCCGACTTTTTGCTGGCTCGCGTCTTCCAGCCAGGGTTTCAGTTTGCGCAACACGAATTCGGTCGACAGTTGTGGCGGCGCATCCTGATAGCGGTGCGCAACCGGGATATAGGCAGCGCTGCCCGGCACGCAGCATAGAGAAATCCCGACCAGTTGCGCATGCATCGGTTCCAGCGAGGTGGTTTCGGTATCGACCGAGGTCAACGCAGCAGCCGAAATCGTCGCCAGCCAGCGCTCCAGATCGGCTTCGGTCAGCACCGTTTCGTAATGCTTTCCGGCGCAACCGGCAACGACATCATCCGCGTTGAACAATCCAGCCTGCACCTGACTGCTGTTGTGCGACGTTGCATTTTGCGGTGCGGCAACCTGATTGCTCAGCTCGCGCAACCAGCTTTTGAAGCCGTAACGGGTGAACAACGCCAGCATTGCTTCCCTGTCTTCCGGCAATTGCTGCAGCGTTTCAGGGATGCTCTTCATCTGCGCCGACAAGTCGCAATCGGTCTTCACCGTTACCAGCACCTTAGCCTGCGGCAACCAATCCAGCGCCTGGCGCAAGTTGTCGCCGACCACGCCCTTGATGCTGGCGGCATTTTGCATCACGCCTTCCAGCGTGTGGTACTGGGTAAGCCATTTGACCGCCGTTTTCGGGCCGACTTTCGATACGCCGGGCACGTTGTCGACCGTATCGCCGATCAGGCTCAGGTAATCGACGATACGCTCAGGCGGCACGCCGAACTTGGCAATCACGCTGTCGCAATCGAGCTTTTCATTGCTCATCGTATTAATCAGCGTCACATGCTCGTTGACCAGTTGCGCCAGATCCTTGTCGCCGGTCGATACCACGGTAGCCATCCCGTGTTTGACTGCCTCGACCGCCAGTGTGCCGATCACGTCGTCAGCCTCGATGCCGTCGATCATCAGGATCGGCCAGCCCATTGCGCGCACCGCTTCATGGATCGGTTCTATTTGCCGCACCAGGTCGTCCGGCATCGCAGCACGCTGCGCCTTGTATTGCGGATACAGATCGTCGCGGAAGGTCTTGCCTTTTGCGTCGAATACGCACGCCATGTATGCTGCCGGATAATCCTGACGCAAACGGCGCAGCATATTGATCATGCCGTACATCGCGCCGGTCGGCGCCCCTTCCGCATTGCGCAAATCGGGCAACGCATGAAAGGCGCGATACAGATAACTGGAACCGTCAACTAATAACAGGGTTTTATGCATATGGAAATGGAAGAGAACAGGAAAAAAGTGCTGCGCTTGCGGCAGATTACGGATAAGGATCGCGCTACGTCGCTAAAAGCGCGTGAGTCCTGGCAAATTCTTACGATTATGGCAGAGTTTATCGAGTCTACCGAACGCCTGTCCGAGCTGCGTCCGGCAGTATCGATCTTCGGCTCGGCCCGCTTCAAGCCGGAAGACCCTTACTATCTGAAATGCGTCGATGTCGCACGACGCCTGTCCGACGCCGGTTTTGCGGTGATATCGGGCGGCGGCCCCGGCATCATGGAAGCGGCCAACAAGGGAGCTTTTGAGGGCAAGTCGCCGTCTATCGGCCTCAATATCGAGTTGCCGCATGAGCAAACCAGCAATACATGGCAAAACATCTCGATCAGCTTCAGGCATTTTTTTGCACGCAAGGTCGCTTTCGTCAAATATGCGGATGCGTATGTAGTATTTCCCGGCGGTTTCGGCACGCTCGACGAGCTGAGCGAAGCGCTGACGCTGATCCAGACCGGGAAAACGCGCCGGATGCCGATCATCCTGGTCGGCACCGTATTCTGGCGCGGCCTGCTGGGCTGGTTGCGCGACACGATGCTGGCGGCCGGCGCGATTAATGAAAAAGACCTCAACCTGATCCAGTTGATCGACGAGCCTGCCAATATCGTGGACGCGATTTTTGCGTACTATGAAGCACGCGATATCGAACCGTCGGAAGACGAGCGGCAAAAAATGCTGTATTTGTAATCGCTCCTTGGGCGCGGCTGACTCTGTTTGCTACAATCAGCGGCATCAGCGCATTTACCGTTCAACAGCACCTCAACCGGCCTCATTATTATGCGATTATCGTCAGCCTGGATTACCGTCGCAAGCGGTCTTGCCGCTTGCGCAATGCCTTTACTGGTGGGCGCACAACAGCCGCCCGTGCTGGAAAAACTGGAAGAAGGCGAGCCGCCTGCGATTACCATTCGCAAGCCCGATACCGAAAAGCAAATCACCGAAAAACGTCAGCAAGGCAAAGTTACTGAAGTCAAGGTGAAAAGCGGCAAAAGCACCTACTATCTGAAACCGGCCGATCCGGCCGGCAGCGCGATGCGCGGCGACGGCCAAAGCGACGAGATCCGTGCGGCGCAATGGCCGGTGCTCGAGTTCGACATGGGCGTCAAGAAAAAGAAAGCTGCCGAAGAAGCTGCTGCCGCAGCCGCAGCCAAAGATGCCGGCGCCGCGCAACCGGCGGCCAAAACGCCGCCAGCGGCAAAGCCTGCCACTCCCGCGAAATGACGTGACAAGAGCCTGACGGCCTTGGGGAAAGATCGGCTACGCCATCTCCCAAGGCCGTCAGGTTTATGTCTGATGCGCCATTTTTATCCGATTTATCCGTCTTTTACCCTCATTTCCCATGGCAGTATTTACTCCGGTCACGCTCGATGACCTCTCCGACTGGATCATGCAATTCCCTCTCGGCCGAGCGCTTGCAATTGAAGGCATTTCATCCGGCATTGAAAACAGCAATTTTTTCCTCAGCACCGAAGCAGGAGAATTCGTACTCACCATTTTCGAGCAGCTCAGTTTCGAGCAGTTGCCGTTTTACCTGCAACTGATGCGTCATCTGGCGCAGCACGGCGTGCCGGTGCCGGAGCCGATCGCCAATCGGCACGGGGCCATCCTTCACAGCCTGCACGGCAAGCCTGCTTCGATCGTGACCAGACTCGAAGGCAGTTGCCAGCTTGCGCCGCAACCGGTGCATTGCGCGCAAGCCGGAAAAACCATGGCAAAAATGCATCTGGCGGCGCAAGACTTCCCGCTGCAACAGCCGAATCTGCGCGGTCTCGACTGGTGGAATGCCACCAGCCCGCTGGTATTGCCGCTGCTGTCGACGGATAACGCGCATCTTTTGCGCGCGGAAATGCATTTTCAGTCTGCGTTCGCCGGCTCTGCCGTGTATCGGGAATTGCCGTACGGTCCGATTCATGCCGATCTGTTTCGCAACAATGCGATGTTCGTCGGCGACACCATGAGCGGCATTTTCGATTTCTATTTCGCCGGCTGCGATTGCTGGCTATTCGACGTCGCGGTGACGGTCAACGACTGGTGCATCGATCTGGAAACCGGCGCGCTCGATACGGCCCGCGTGCGCGCGCTGCTCGACGCCTACCATGCGGTGCGCCCGTTTACCGCTGCCGAGCAAGTCGCCTGGCAACCGATGTTGCGGGCCGGAGCATTGCGCTTCTGGCTGTCGCGCCTGTACGACTATCATCAGCCGCGCGCCGCAGAAATGCTCACGCCGCACGATCCGACCCATTTCGAGCGCATCTTGCGCGAGCGCATCGCGCATCCTGCACCGGCATTGTATTGACCATGGAAAAACTTCCCGCCACAACCGGCTTGCTATGGGTGAAACAGGGTTTTGCGCTGTTTCGCAAGCAGCCGGCAGAAATGTCGATGTTATTTTTGGCATACATGTTCCTGATGCTGGCAGTCGGCATCATCCCGCTGCTCGGCCAGGTGCTGCCGCTGATACTGGTGCCGGCATTTTCGATCGCCTTCCTGCAGGCTTGTGTCAACATCGAACAGGGCAAACGCATCACTCCGCGCTTGCTGCTGACCGGATTTCGTTCGCCGGCCATTGGGAATTTGCTGAAACTGGGCGTCGTATATCTGTTTGCAGCCGCTGTGGCGGCTGGCGCGTCCAGCCTGATCGATGGCGGCGTGTTCTGGAACGTTTTGACCGGCCAGATCGCGCTCGACGCGAAAACCGTGCAAGACTCAGACATGGCTTCGGCAATGCTGTTGTCCGCCTTGCTGTATGTACCGGTTTCGATGGCATTCTGGTATGCGGCGCCGCTGGTCGCATGGCACAAGATGGGAATAGTCAAGGCGCTGTTTTACAGCTTCTTCGCAGTCTTGCGCGCTGCCAAGCCGTTTATGGCGTTCGCGCTCGCATGGGCGATCATCGGCGTCGTGTTTCCGACCATGCTGAGCCTGCTTGCCGTCCTCATGTTGGGCAGTTCGGTGGCCGTAATGGCGATCTTGCTGCCGCTGTCGGTGGTCTTGACCGTCATCATGTACTGCTCGTTCTATCCGGCTTACACGTCGATTTTCGGCACTTCCGAAGTGCCGCCGGCAGCTTGAATACATCGCATCCGAATTTGCATATTACGGGGGTATGCGATAAAAAACATTGCCTTCCGCAATATTTTCATGCGAATAAAAAAATACATGCATCAGTACATTAATAGGCGCAGATTCCCGCAGCTTGCATTGCGGCCGCAGTAAGCCGGCCGTTTTCCGTTTCCTTCCGCGTCATTTTTCCCGCAATTTCTCACCCCGGACCTCATCGCGTGCCCCTCTATCGATCTTTACTCCTGGCGCTGCTGGCCGGCGCGCTCAACATACTGTCCTTTGCCCCTTTCGGCTTGTGGCCGCTCCAAATCCTGTCGCTGGCAGCAGTGCTGGCGCTCGCGCTGCGCGTCGGCAGTTGCAAGCGCAGCGCGCTGGTCGGCTGGGCCTACGGCTTCGGCTGGACCGGATGCGGCGTGTACTGGTTGTATATCAGCATGCACGATTTCGGCGGCATGGCGGCGCCGATTGCAGCGCTGGCGGTAATCCTGCTGGCGCTGTTTCTCGGCGGCTACGCGGCGCTCGCGTTCGGCTTGAGTGCGTGGCTGCGCCGGCGCTGGCACGCTTCGGCGCCGAGCGTGGCGCTGCTGGTATTTCCGGCGTTATGGGCGCTGACAGAATGGTTGCGCGGCTGGGTTTTCACCGGCCTGCCCTGGGTTTCTTCCGGTTATGCGCACACCGCCAGCCCGCTGGCCGGTTATGCACCGCTGCTCGGCGTGTACGGACTGGCCTGGATTTCCGCGTTGATAGCCGGTTGCCTGACCCTGCTTGCGACCCGTAAAGCACCGCTGGCGCTGGTGTTGGCGCTGGGGCTGGGATTAATGCTGTTGGCGGGCGGCCTCGGCCTGAAAACGATTCATTGGACCAGCGCTGCCGGGCAACCGATCACGGTACGGCTGTTGCAAGGCAATGTGGCGCAGGAAATGAAGTTCGCGCGCGAACAGATCAGCGCTTCGCTAACGCTGTATCAGGAAATGATCACCGCTGCGCCCGCCGACCTGATCGCGACGCCGGAAACCGCGATTCCGCTGTTTGAGCAGCAATTGCCGCCCGACTACCTGCCGCAGCTGGCCGATTTTGCCCGCCGCTCCGGCAGCCATCTGGCGATCGGCATTCCGCTTAGCGATGATCCGCAGCATTATGCGAATAGCGTGATCGGCATTGCGCCGGAGCTGAAGGCTGCCGCATATCGTTACGACAAGCATCATTTGGTGCCGTTCGGCGAATTCATCCCGACCGGCTTTCGCTGGTTCGTCGACATGATGCATATCCCGCTGGGGGACTTTGGCTCCGGACCGGCGGTGCAAGCGCCGTTCGCGGTCAAGGACCAATGGCTGCTACCGAATATCTGCTATGAAGATTTGTTCGGCGAAGAAATCGCCGGCCAGCTGGCGGCCAGCCACTTCGCCGGCGCGCCGGTGGCCACCCTGCTGCTCAACGTTTCCAACATCGCCTGGTTCGGCGACACCATCGCGCTGCCGCAGCATCTGCAAATCTCGCAAATGCGCGCACTCGAAACCGGCCGCCCGATGTTGCGCGCCACCAATACCGGCACCACGGCGGTGATCGACCCGCAAGGCCGGGTTAGCGCACAGTTGCCGCATTATCAGCGCGGCACGCTGTCGGCCACCGTACAAGGGATGCAGGGCATGACACCGTATATTCTGGCTGGCAATGCAGTCATGCTGGCGCTGGCCGCACTGGCGCTTCTTGCGGGCTGGCTGGGCAGCCGCAAAAACCGCAACGACCACCGCAATCGTGCAGCGTCGCCGCGCATCGATGGATAAGCGCGCAAACCCCATTCAAAGAAAATTCGCAATCAATTGCTGCGTTTGTCGCAGCTAACCCGAGGACATCTGCCGTTTTCAGCTTAAAACCCGCTAAAATCGCTAATTTGGCGAACTCACTTACCTATGCACGGCGCGCTGCCGTGCCGCAAGGCAATCACAACATGCTTACATTCCAACAAATCATCCTGACGCTGCAAAAATACTGGGACGCGCAAGGTTGCGCGCTGCTGCAACCGTACGACATGGAAGTCGGGGCCGGCACGTCGCACACCGCGACTTTCCTGCGCGCGATCGGCCCGGAACCGTGGCGCGCCGCTTATGTGCAGCCGTCGCGTCGCCCCAAGGATGGCCGTTACGGCGAAAATCCGAACCGCATGCAGCATTACTATCAATACCAGGTGGTGATGAAACCGGCGCCGGAAAACATCTTGGAACTGTATCTGGGCTCGCTCAAGGCGCTGGGGTTGGACTTGCAGCAAAACGACGTGCGCTTCGTCGAGGACGATTGGGAAAACCCGACTCTGGGCGCGTGGGGCTTGGGATGGGAAGTCTGGCTCAACGGCATGGAAGTCACGCAATTCACCTATTTCCAGCAAGTCGGCGGACTCGATTGCAAACCGGTGCTGGGCGAAATCACTTACGGCATCGAACGGCTGGCGATGTATCTGCAAGGGGTGGAAAACGTCTACGACCTGGTCTGGACTGAATGGGAAGAGCACGGCATCACCAAGAAACTGACTTACGGCGACGTGTTCCACCAAAACGAAGTCGAGCAATCGACCTACAACTTCGAATACGCGAATACCGAATTCCTGTTCTCGCTGTTTTCCAATTACGAAGCCGAAGCCAAGCGCCTGCTGGAAGTGCCGCTGACGTTGCCGGCCTACGAAATGATCCTGAAAGCCGCGCACAGCTTCAACATGCTTGATGCGCGCGGCGCGATTTCAGTCACCGAGCGCGCCGCCTACATCGGCCGCATCCGCAATCTGTCGCGCGGCGTCGCGCAAGCGTACTTCGATTCGCGCGAGAAGCTCGGCTTCCCGATGTGCGGCGACGGCCGCCAGGCGGCGTAGCACGGCTGCATTGTCGGCACAACGTGGACACGATGTGGCCACCCTACCAATCACTGAATACTCGCTTCCCGGGCCAACCGGGACGATCGCAAAAAAAATGAACCAGACACTGTTAGTCGAATTGCTTACCGAAGAACTGCCGCCGAAAGCGCTGGCCAAGCTGGGCGATGCGTTCGCCGCCGGGATCGTCAACGGCCTGCAGGCACGCGATTTCCTGACTGCCGATTCGGTCGCAACCACCTTTGCTTCGCCGCGCCGGCTGGCGGTCGCGATCACCCAGGTGCGCGCCACCTCGCCGGACAAATCGCTGCGCGAAAAAGTGCTGCCAGTCGCGGTCGCGCTCGACGCCGCCGGCCAGCCGAGCGCGCCGCTGGCCAAGAAACTGGCCGCGATGGGCTTTGACATCGGCATCGATGCGCTGGAACGCGCGCCGGACGGCAAGTCCGAAAGCTTTTTCTACACCCACACGGTGCCGGGTTCGGCGCTGCACAGCGCTTTGCAAGCTGCGCTAGACGATGCAATTGCAAAATTGCCGATTCCCAAACAGATGAGTTATCAGCGTCCTGACGGTAGCACCGTGCAGTTCGTGCGGCCGGCGCACAAAATTGTCGCGCTGCACGGCAGCACGGTAGTGCCAGTCGCCGCCCTCGGCTTGGCTGCAGGTGCGCAAACGCTCGGCCACCGTTTCCTGACTGCCGGCGAAATCAGCATCCCTGATGCCGCCAGCTATGCAGCCACGCTGGAAGCGCAAGGCAAGGTAATTGCCAATCCGGTTGACCGCAAGGAAAAAATTCGCGCGGCGTTGCAGGACAAGGCCGGCGACGACCGCGTGCTGATGCCGGAAAGCCTGCTGGACGAAGTTGCCGCACTGGTCGAGTGGCCGGTGGTCTATGAATGCCATTTCGAGCCGCAATTCCTGAGCGTGCCGCAGGAATGCCTGATCCTGACCATGCAGACCAACCAGAAATATTTTGCGCTGACCGATAGCCACGGCAAGCTGCGCTCGCGCTTTCTGATCGTCTCCAACATTGAAACGTCGGACCCGCAACACATCATCGGCGGCAACGAGCGTGTGGTGCGGCCGCGTCTGTCGGATGCCAAGTTCTTCTTCGAGCAAGACCAGAAAAAAACCCTGGCCGCACGCCTGCCAAGCCTGGCCAACGTGGTGTACCACAACAAGCTCGGCACCCAAGCCGAGCGCACCGAGCGCGTCAAGACGCTGGCCGGGCAGATTGCGCAAACCCTCGGCGCCGATGTCGCGCTGGCCGAACGCGGCGCGCTGCTGGCGAAAACCGATCTGCTGACCGACATGGTGGGTGAATTTCCCGAGCTGCAAGGCATCATGGGAACTTACTATGCGCGGCACGACGGCGAGCACGAAGAAGTCGCGCTGGCAGCTTCCGAGCATTACCAGCCGCGCTTCGCCGGCGATACGCTGCCCACCACGCAGACCGGCACCGCGGTAGCGCTGGCCGACAAGCTCGAAACCCTGGTCGGCATCTGGGGCATCGGCCTGCATCCGACTGGCGACAAGGACCCGTTTGCGCTGCGCCGCCATGCGCTCGGCGTATTGCGCATGCTGCTGGAAAAACGCTTGCCGCTGTCGCTCCATGCGCTGCTGTCAAATAGTGCCGAACTGTTCGCCTACAACGCCCACTTCAAGCTCGCCACCGCCGATATCACCGTCTTCCTGCTGGAACGCTTGCGCGGCCTGTTGCGCGAACGCGGCTTCACGCCGAACGAGATCGAAGCGGTGGTAGCACAAAACCCGGATACGCTGGACAACATCATCGAACGCCTGGAAGCGGTGCAAGCGTTCGCCGCGCTGCCGCAGGCGGCGTCGCTGGCCGCAGCCAACAAGCGCATCACCAACATCCTGAAAAAAACCGAAATCGCGCCCGGCGCCGTGCAGAAAAATCTGCTGAGCGAAGCCGCCGAGCAGGCGCTGTACGAGGCAATGACCGCATTGCAACCGCAGGTGGACGCAGCGTTCGCCGCTGGCGATTTCAGCCGCACGCTGAAACTATTGGCCGAATTGCGCGACGATGTCGATGCGTTCTTCAACGCGGTGATGGTGATGGCCGACGACTTGCAACTGCGCAATAACCGTATCGCGCTGCTGGCCGCATTGCACGCGATGATGAACCGGGTCGCCGACATCTCGAAACTGGCTTAAATGAAGGAGGCCGCGATGAAACTCATCATTCTCGACCGCGACGGCGTCATCAATTTCGACTCCGACAGCTTCATCAAATCGCCCGACGAATGGCGGCCGATTCCCGGCTCGCTGGAAGCGATCGCACGCCTGAACCAGGCCGGCTACCGGGTAGTGGTCTGCACCAACCAGTCCGGCATCGCGCGCGGCTTGTTCCACATGAATGCGCTGAATGCGATTCATCAGAAAATGCATATGGCGGCGCAGGAAGTCGGCGCCGAAATCGATGCGATTTTCTTTTGCCCGCATGCGGCAGTCGACAATTGCGATTGCCGCAAACCGAAGGCCGGGATGTTCGTGGAAATCGCCCGGCGCTACGACCTCAGCCTGAAAGGCATTCCCAATATCGGCGATTCGCTGCGCGACCTGCAAGCCGGCTTCAATTGCGGCTGCATTGCGCATCTGGTGTTGACCGGCAAAGGCAGCCAAACCCAGGCCGCCGGCGGCTTGCCGCCCGATACGCTGATCTATCCGGACTTGGCGGCGGCAGTCGCCGGCTTGCTCGATGCCGCAGATGCAGATGCCGCCGCAGTCCCGGCCTCTGCCTGAATCCTTTACTCCTCTGGGGAACCGATGTTACGTCGTACCGTTCTGTTTTTGCGCTCACTGCTTTTTGCCCTGATAATTCTGCTGGTAACCCCGATCTGGGCTTGCGTATGCCTGCTGGCCGCGCCGCTGCCGTATAACCAGCGCTATTACGTCACTTCGCGCTGGAATGTATTCGCGATCTGGCTGGCGAAAGTAGTGTGCGGCATCGATTACCGCTTCAAGGGCTGGGAAAACCTGCCGGATGCGCCGGTGATCCTGATGCCCAAGCATCAGTCGGCCTGGGAAACGATTTTTTTACTGTGCATGATGCCGCGTCCGCTGGTATTCGTATTCAAGAAGGAACTGCTGTACGTGCCGTTCTTCGGCTGGGCGCTGGGATTGTTGCGGATGATCCCGATCGATCGCAGCAGCGGCAAGAATGCCTTCAGGCAAGTCGTCACGCAAGGCAAGAAGCGCCTGGCCGACGGCCAGTGGATCATCATGTTCCCGGAAGGCACGCGCATCCCGGTCGGACAAAAAGGGCAATACAAAAGCGGCGGCTCCCGGCTGGCGATCCAGACCAAGGCACTGGTGGTGCCGATCGCGCTCAATTCCGGCGAATGCTGGCCGAAAAATGCATTCGTCAAGCACCCCGGCACCATCACGGTTTCGATCGGAGCGCCGATTTCGCCCGAGGGCCACACCCCGGACAGCTTGCTGCAGTTGGTGGAAAACTGGATCGAAACCGAAATGCGCGTCATATCGCCGGCCGCTTACGGCGAAAAATAAGCCCGCGCAACCCGGTCATACGAAATAACGCGATACACGATGCCACTCCAGAACAAAACCGGACAGAAAATCGACCGGGCTGCGGTGCTGCGCAGCATTGCCCTCGACAGCCAGCTGCTCGAATACGCATTGCGCCGCTCGCAGCGCCGCTCGATCGGCTTCCTGATCGACGATCATGGCTTGCGCGTCAGTGCGCCCAGCAAGCTGAGCCTGGCTGCCATCGAGAATGCGATTCGCGACAAGCAACACTGGATCGTTGGCAAACTGCAGCAACGCCGCGAACGCGCGCTGCAGCCGCAGCATATCCGGTCGCTGTGGGGCGACGGCAGCCTGGTGCCTTATCTGGGGGCGCACCTGAAACTGAAGATTTGGAATACGCGCACCATGCGCATCGACTTCGATGCAATCGCTGGCGAATTGCATCTGCATCTGCCGCCCGACACCAGCCAGCAGCAACTGGAAACCCATCTGCAGCGCTGGCTGCAGGCGCAAGCCAGGCAACTGTTCGGCCAGCGCCTGCCGCACTATGCGGAAAAACTCGGCGCCAGCTACCATTCTTTCGCGTTAAGCTCGGCCAAAACCTTGTGGGGTTCCTGCACCACGCAACGAAAAATCCGCATCAACTGGCGTCTGATCCATTTTCCGCTGGCGCTGATCGACTATGTGATTGCGCACGAACTCGCGCATCTGCGCGAAATGAACCATAGCCCGCGCTTCTGGGCCACGGTGGCGTCGATCTATCCGGAATATGCGGCCGCCAAACGCCAGTTGCGCGAACAATCGCGCCGCATGCCGCCGTTGTTTTCATCCTAGCGCAAGAGCCGCACACCCATAAAACGCACTTCCCAACGCGCCATTGCGCTGCCAAAAGATGCATTCGGCAGCATCGACCGCTCTGACAGAATCAGAAAATTATTGGGGGTATAAGCAAAAATATGCCATTTACCGCATTTTTTTATTGCCGCCTTAAAAATACCATGCGGTGTATATGTGCACTCAAAAATCGCCTCAGCCCGCCGGTATTGCCGACCCGGTATGGGCCGCAATCGCTTGCAACAGCACGTCTTCCTGAAACGGCTTGCCGAAATAGGCATCGACGCCCAGTTCGATCGCGTAATTGCGGTGCTTGTCGGCGGTACGCGAGGTAATCATGATGATCGGGATCTTGCGGGTGCGCTCGTCGCTGCGCACGTTGCGGATCAAATCGAAGCCATCCATGCGCGGCATTTCGATATCGACCAGCATCACGTGCGGCGTGATGCTCTGCAACTGCTGCAGCGCATCCACGCCATCCCTGGCCAGCGCGACCTGATACCCTTCGCGCGTCAGCAAGCGTTGCGTGACCCGGCGCACCGTCAATGAATCATCAACCACCATCACGATGCGCTGGGTGCGCAAGCCCGCTACTGGTTGCGCCGGCGCTTGCCGCGCATCCGAAAGAGCAGGCAGATCAGCCACTGCGCCCAGCCCGTCGTTGCCTTCGCTTGACAGCGGGTCTGCACCGCACTGGTCAACCCGGCCCGCGCGCAATGCCAGCGCGACTGGATTCAAGATCAGCACGATTTCGCCGCTGCCGAGTACGGTCGCACCAACAATTCCCACCATGCGCGACAGCTGCGGGCCGATATTCTTGACTACCACTTCGCGATTGCCGAGTACTTTGTCGACATGGATCGCCATCCGGTCATTGCCGCTGCGCAAAATAATCAGCGGCGAATACTGCTGCGCCAGAGGGACCGCCGCATTATCCGCCAGCAAGCTCGACAGGTTATGCAATGCGACCCGGTCGCCCTGCCAGAATATGCCGGCCTCGTTGTAGGCGCTGGCCAGCACCTGGCTTTTCAGTTGCTGCACCTGCTCGACCAGCGCCGAAGGCAGTGCATAGGTTTTGCCGCCGCTCCGCAGCAAAACCACCTGGATCACGGCCAGCGTCAACGGCAAATGCATGGTGAAACAAGCGCCCTGCCCGGCAGTCGAACTGATCGCTACCCGTCCGCCCAGCGCGGCCACTTCTGCCTGCACGACATCCAGGCCGACACCGCGTCCGGCCAGCGCGGTGATTTCGGCCGCAGTCGAAAAGCCGGGCTGAAAAACCAGCTCCATCGCATCGGCATCGGAAATCGTGCTATCCATGCCGAGCAAGCCGACGCTTCTGGCCTTGGCACGAATCTGCGCCAGATCGAGCCCCTGGCCGTCGTCGGAAAAACGGATCACGACTTCATTGCCGTCCTGGCGCACCTGCAGCAGCAATTCGCCGATGTCATTCTTGCCCAGTGCGCGGCGCTGCTCGCGCGCTTCGATTCCGTGCGCAATCGCATTGCGCAGCAAATGCTCGAACGGCGCCGCCATTTTTTCCAGCACGTTGCGATCGATCTCGACCGCCCCACCGCTAATTTCAAGATTGACCCGTTTGCGGACGTCCTTGGCCGCTTGACGTGCAACCTGGTACAAGCGCTCCGACACGCTGGCAAACGGCACCATGCGCACCTGCATCAAATCCTGCTGCAAATCGCGCGTCAGGCGGGCCTGACGGGCCAGATCGGTGCTGGCGTCTTCCACCGTACGCGCCAGGCTCTGCTGCACGCTGGCGACATCGCCGACGCTCTCGGCCATCATCCGGGTCAGTTCCTGCAGCCGCGTGAAGCGGTCGAATTCGAGCGGATCGAATTCGCGATCGGTCGACTGCGGCATCAGCGACAGGATTTGCGATTCAGCCTGCATCTCGATCTCCCGCAACTGGCTGCGCAGGCGGCTGACGTTCGCAGTCAATTCCGCCAATGCACTGCGTGCGGTATCGACCTGCGCTTCCAGACGGGAGCGCGAAATCGACACTTCGCCGGCCTGATTCACCAGCCGGTCGATGATATCGGCACGCACCCGCACCAGCGGTGCAACTGCAGGCGGCACGACCGCAACGCCGGCTGGCATCAATCCGTTCGCATCCGCTGCCGCGCTTGCTGCAGCGGATGCAGGATGCTGCAGTTGCTCAAACAGTTCGAGGCTGTAGTCGTGGCTGGCCAGCAGCTCTTCCAGCGCCAGCGCGGCCGGCGCACCGGCCCGCATCAATGCATCGATGCGGGTTTCAATATCGTGTGCATGCTGCCCCAGCACCATTGCGCCTGCCATGCGGGCGCTCCCCTTGAGCGTGTGCAACGCCCGCAGCAACGCCTGCGGTACACCTGCATCGGCCGGCGCTTGTTGCCAGGCGCGCAGCAAACGGCCGATTTCCGGCAGCAAATCGCGCCCTTCTTCGATAAATACCGGCACCAGATCGGCATCGATTGCATCGTGTTGCGGCGTCCTGCTGGCAGACGCCTGCAGCGACGGCAATCTTGCCGCTGCAAGCGCGTCCTGCGGTGCAGCTTCCGTTACCGCATCGCCAGCCGCCGACGCACGCCGCTGCCTGAGCGTGCGGTGCATGCTTTCGAGCAGCCGGATGTGCGAGCGCGGTAGCGGCGGCATTTCGCCCACCGCGAAAGTCTGCAACATCGACTTGCAATGGGCGACGCTTTGATCGAGAACATCGAACTCTTCGGTTTTCAGCAGCGCCGGCTGCCGCGCCAGATGCTGCAACAGGTTTTCCAGCGCCCGCGCCAGATCGTACAAGCCCTTGAAGCCGACCGTGGCGGAGCTGCCGCACAGCGAATGCGCGGCATTGATCGCTTCCGCGCTGACAGTGCGCGGCACTTCATGGCGCCACTCTGAAAAATCGTTCGCCAGCAGACGCACGATTTGATCGGCTTCGGCCAGATAAATAGTGTGCAACGGCACACTGACCTCGATATCGCCGATTCTTTTGACGCTATCGTCGGGCCGCGCCGGCAGCGCAGCGCTGGGCAGGAATTCGATCACGCAGGCAGCGGGGACCGGCTCACGCGCATCCGGCACAGCGGCGGCAGACTCTGGCATCGACACCGGCGGCTGCTGGCACGCAATTGCCGCATCTTCGCTGCACTCTTTTGGCGGCTGCGACTGCGCCAGATCGGGTTCGGCATGCAGATCTGACGGCAATTCCTCCGCAGCAGCAACCGATCGCACAGGCAATTCAGGCGGCATCGTTGCGGCTTCCGATGCATCCGGCATCTGATCGTTCCTGACGCGTTCGGCCGCCTGCACCAGCGCATCCGCGCTGCGTGCTGATTGTCCGTGCAGTTTGATTTCCGCCACCCAGGCCTGCATTTCTTCTACTGCCATATCGAGCAACGCGGTGAGCGCGGCGCTGGCGTGGCGCGCCTCCGACAGCCAGAGATTCATTACCTGCTCGATACCCCAGGCCGCATTGCCGAATGCATGCAAGCCGACCATGCGGCCGCTGCCCTTGAGCGTATGAAAGGAACGCCGCAAGCTCGCCAGATGTTCCTGGCTCTGACTATCCTGACGCGACAGCGGCAAAGTCTGGCTCACGAAAGCCAGTACTTCCTGCGCTTCCGAGATGAAAATTTCCAGCAGTTCAGCATCGACCCCGGCGTCCGCGTCCACGTCCACGTCAGCATCGTCGCCGCCGGCCGTCGTCGCATGCATCGCCGATGCAACCGCAGACTGTGCCGCGCTGCCCGCACCTTGCGCATCGGCCGCCAATCGGTTGCCGTCGCCTGCCGTAGCGACGATCGCAATCGGGTGCGATTTCTCGAACAGATCCGCATCGAAGATGCCTTCCTGCGCATTGAAGCTGAAGCGATTGCGCGCAGCCTGCGGATTGACCGCCAGCATTTCCAGAAAGAATCCCAGAGCGCTGACGTTGCGCGCGACACTTTGGTACGCGAGCCGGTCGGGCGGCGCATCCGGCAGGCTGGCGGCGAAACCGCGCACCACCGACTGAATCCGTTCGACTGCGGATAGCGCATCATTTTGCTCGAGCAGCGCCAGCGCGCCGGCAATCTGATGCAGCACCGGCTCCAGAGAGGGTAGCAAGTCTTTTTTGGCTGGATTGGAAAAAAATTCCTCCAGCGATTTCTCTACCTGACGCACATTGGCTTGCATTTCGGTCGCCAGCACGCACAGGGTCTGTCTTTGCTGCGCCTGTTCGGACAGTTCGTCGAGCCATTGTGCGGATGCGGCCGGCGGTTCGCCGGCGACAATCGAAATCAGGCGACAGGACAGCGCATCGGCACGACCGGAAAAATCAGCGCCCAGATGGCTGATGTTATCCAGCGCATGTTCGACGAATAACAAGCCGGTCGCCATCTCCAGGCAGAGACTGTGCTGCGGTGCGGAATGCGCAGCATGGCGGGCGATGCCGTTGAGTTCACGCAACAATTTGGCAAGCGAACGCGAATTCAGTTTTTCACTGGCCGCCGCCAGTGTTTTCATTTCGCGCTCGAAAGATTCGGCAGAACCGGCTTCGCCGCCGGCAATCCGGCTCCACAGGCTTTTGGCCTGCGATAAACGGTCTTTGGCGACACCCAGCGCTTCGGCATCGATTTGGCCGTAATGCCGCACTTCGTAATCGGCCGGGAGCGATGCTTCGATCCGATACGCGTCGCGTATCCGTTGGGCGGCGGCAGCAGGCTGCTCGATTTGCGCGATGAAAAACAACGCATCGCCCAGTAAAGTCCCCGGCGCGGCCTGAGAGCCTTGCGCCAGATGCCGGATCTGCAAATTGAGCAACGCGAACAATTGCTTGACCAAACGTCCACTGACGATCTGGCCGCAACATACCGCCTCGGCAAAGCCCTGCATGACCCACCAGAATGTGCGCGCTTGCGGTGCGGTTTGCGCCTGTTCGATTTCGGCAATGACTGCGCGCATGGCTGTTGCACCGCGCGCTTCGGACGCCGGATCGCTATTTTTCAGAAACGGCAGCAATCCCATCTCGAAACGCTGCCGCAACCCCGCGTACCCGGCAGGCGGCAGCGCTTGCGGCAGGCGGCTGCCTTCCATCGCAGGCAACTCGAGCGGCTCCGCCAGTTGCGCAAAGAACAAATCGGCCGGATGAATGCGGGGTGCGCCAAGCGCTTCCAGCACCGCCTTGTGATACGGATACAGCCGTAACGCTTGCTGTTGCATCCCCGACAGCACATGTTCCAGGTATTCCAGCAGTGCCTGATACGCATCGCCGACGATCTCGGCATGCTGCGGCGTGAGCGCGATGTGCGCGCACGCCAACCGTTCCAGCAATTGTTCGATGGCGTCGGTGACAATCGTCACGCCATCGAGATCGACCATTTGCAGTGCGCCATGCGCTTGATGCAAATGGGTTTTCGCATGATACAGCGAGGTGGTTCTGGACTCGGCATCCTGCGTGACCGCCTCTAGCAAGGCCCGCCGGGAACGCTGCAGCGTCTCGCGGATTTCTGCTATTACCCAAGACAAACGGCCGCTATCGTTATCGGTCATGCGCGGGTCCCGATGGTCGTGCAGCAATACGGAAAAAGGGATGCTCATGCTGGTCTCGCCAAGGTGGAGCCGGACCCTGTCCGGCGCGAAGCAATGCATGGCTTGCCCTCTGCTGCGCAGCATCTGCCCGAGGCACAAGCCACGCGAAGCATTCTCAGGTCGCCATGCGAATCATAAGAAATAGGGAGTATCAGCATTTTCATCGCATTCTCCGCATATTTTTATTGCGGGTCTAAAATATACTCAAGTAAGTACCTGAAATCCGCGGAACTCCAGCCAAAGTCCGGGCAAGCCGGAATCAGGCCGACACGCGAAAGCGCGACACCGAGTTTTTCAACTCTTCTGCCAGTACCGACAGCGCCTGAATCGACTGCGCGGTCTGCTGCGTGCCGTCCTTGGTCTGCTCGGTCACCGCCAGAATGTGCCCGATGGTTTGTGCGACGCTGTTGGCAGAAGTCGCCTGCAGTTCGGTCTCCAATGAAATGCCCTGAATCAGATCGGCCAGCTGGTTCGAGACCCGGCTGATATCGTGCAGCGCGGCGCCGGCGGCATCCGACAGCTTCGCGCCTTCGACCACGCCCTGCGTCGATTTTTCCATCGCGGCGACCGCATCGGAGGTGTCGGTCTGAATCGTGCGCACCAGCGCCCCGATCTGCTTGGTTGCCGCGCCCGAGCGCTCGGCCAGGCGCTGCACTTCTTCCGCCACCACCGAGAAGCCGCGCCCGGCCTCGCCGGCCGAGGCCGCCTGGATCGCAGCATTCAGCGCCAAGACGTTGGTCTGTTCGGTAATGTCGGAAATCAGCTCGGTAATCTCGCCGATCTCTTGCGAGGATTCGCCCAGGCGCTTGATCCGCTTGGAGGTTTCCTGCATTTGCTCGCGGATCTCGGTCATGCCCTTGATCGCGTTTTCCACCGCGCGCGAACCCTGTTCGGCCGCCGACACCGATTGCCGCGCCACGTCGGCGGACTGGCTGGCCGAACGCGACACATCGGTAATCTGTTGCGCCATCTGCAATACCGATTGACCGGCATTTTCGATTTCCCGCGATTGCTGCTGCGACACCAGCAGCAAGCCGGCCGACACGCTTTGCGCCTGATTCGATGCCGAAGTCACGTGTACCGCGGTATCGGTTACCCGCCCGACCAGCAGGCGCAACTCTTCCACCGTGTAATTGACCGAATCGGCGATCGCCCCGGTGATGTCTTCCGATACCGTCGCTTGCACCGTCAAGTCGCCGTCGGCGACTTCCTGCAATTCGTTCATCAGGCGCAAAATGGCAGCCTGATTCTGGTCGTTGGCGTTTTTTGTCCGCTCTTCCTGCGCCTGCGCCAAGCGCTGCTGCCGCTCGGCCTGCTGGCGGCGCGCTTCCGCTTCGAGGGTATGGCCGCGGCTTTCCTGCAGCAGCAGCAAGCCGACCCCGCCCGCCGCCAATAACGACGCGAAGACGCCCGAGAGCAGCATCCAGAACGACCAGCCCCATTCGTCGCGCGCGCCACGGAAAGTCAGCAGCAAGCTGCCGATACGCTGGCGCAACGCTTCATTGTCATTGAATAGCAATTGCTCGGCCTGCTTGGCGGCGATGAAATTCTGCAGATTTCCCAAAATTTCAGCAACCGATTGCCGATACTCGCCAAACACCTTTTGCAATTCAGTCAGCTTGGCGCGTATTTCCGGATCTTTCTCGGCGCTCAGTTTGAGAACTTCGCTGCCGTCGAGAAAACCGTCAACGATATCGCGGAAGACATTTGCATCTTTGCCCAGCAAAAACGCAGTTTCCGGATTAACCCCTTCGGAAGTCTGAAATGCACCGGCGCTGCGCCCCATGCGCTGGGTCAGCATCATCAACTGGCCGAGCGCCAGAATTTCACGCGGCGCCGCACCGGCTTGCACTTTGTGTACAGAAATACTGTCGGTCAATTCGACCAGCAGCGGCGACAGGCGGTTCAAGTCTTCCAGCGTGGCGCCGAAACCCGTCAGCTCTTTTTTCAGTTTCAGAATGGTGTCGGCGGCTTTTTCCGAATTGATCCACATTTTCTGGCTTTCCTTGATGCTGGGCACAACCCCGGCATCGGGCGGCGCGATTGTCGCACCCAGATAACTGCCGCCATTGGCCAGCAATGCCAGATTCCGGCTTACTTCGCGCCGGCTGTCTTCCAGTTGCTTGAACGCTTCCCGATTGCCCTGAATCGCATTCGGCGCAGCTTTGCCGATGCGCTGCGAGTGCATCACCGCATCACCGGCAATCTGGATCTGGGTCGTGCCCTGCGCCCAGTGGAGCATGTTTTGCCAGGCAAAAAACACGCTCAGCAAAAGTGCGGCACCGACCACGATGAGCAACAGGCGGATTTGCCTTTGCAGCGGAAAATGTCCGATCAGCGGCAGCCTGGCATCGAGCAGACGCTCCCACCTGTTCACGATCGCAACATCCTTCGGCAAATTCTCTTCCTTCTTCCGCGAAGAAAGGAACGGGGGTGTGAACGCCATCAAGAAATCTCCTGTTGCCAACGAAGGGGGCCTGCGGCACCGGCAGCAACGCCGATGCGCGGGCTCATGAACCTATTTGCAAAAAGCGCGCATCCTGCACCAGTGCTGCCAGATCGATTTGCGTCCAGAGCACCGATTGATCGTCGCGATAGTATTGGGTCGCCCAGGGCGACAGTGCGGATGGCGCGTCGGATTCGCACGCCGGCGTCATCTGCTGCGCACTGCGCAGGCCCAGCACGCGCGGCACCAGCACGCTGCCATGCAGCGATAATCCGCGTGAAAAAACGACGATCCGGCACTCTGCATTGATCGGTGTGGTCGGCTGCCCGAGAAAACGCGCAAAATCGACCACCCCCACCAGATTGCCGCGAATGTTCGACAAGCCGAGATACCAATCCTGCGCCAACGGGACTGCGGTAATTGAATGCACCGGCGTGATTTCGCTGGTTTGCTGCAAGTCGAACAGGCAGTGGGTATCTGCTATCAATACGCCCAGCTGATTGATGCTGCGTTCGGTGCTGTTTTGCGCAATTTTCACGCGTTGCGCCAGCTGCGCCTGGAATTCACGCAGGCGCATCCGGCGCGCCAGCGGTTCCGGCTTGCCGCTCATCGAGGATGGGCTCATCGGAACGGTTAGCCTAATGCAGCGATTTTGGACAACAATTCCTGGCCGTCGATCGGCTTGACCAGATAGTCGCGCGCCCCTTGCCGCAAACCCCAGATGCGGTCGGTTTCCTGATCCTTGCTGGAGCAAATGATGATCGCGATATCCTGGGTGTCCGGATCGCGGGCAAGCGCGCGGGTCAACTGAAATCCGTTCTTGCCCGGCATCACCACGTCCATCAAGATCAATTGCGGCTTGTCGGCCTTGATCTTCAGCAGTGCGTCTTCGCCGTTATCGGCAGTGGACACTGAAAACCCGTTCCTGGCCAGCAGGTCGGTGAGGAAATAGCGTTCGGTCGCCGAATCGTCGACAATCAGAATTTTTTGTATGCTCATGTTTTGATTTCCTGCTGCGGCAATGGCGGAAACGGCTGCGCTGTACTCTGTCCCGCATGATCGCGCACTGCTTTCAATATGCGATCCTTGGTGAAAGGCTTGGTCAGGTAGGCGCAAGAACCGGCCATTGCGCCCCGCGCACGGTCGAACAAGCCGTCCTTCGACGACAGCATGACAACCGGGGTGGCGTGGAATTTAGTGCTTTTCTTGATCAATGCACAGGTTTGATAGCCGTCTAGCCGGGGCATCAGAATGTCGCAAAAAATCAGCGCCGGATGATGATCGCTGATTTTTGCCAGTGCATCGAAGCCGTCTTCGGCCAGGATCACCTGGTAGCCTGCCTGTTCGAGAAATATCTCGGCGGAACGACGAATCGTGCTGCTGTCGTCGATCACCATGATTTTCAGATTGCCATCCTGTAGCGCTGTTGCCATGAGGTGAGCCTAGCGAACCGTTGAAAAATCCTGCTCCACTGTAACAAAAAAGAACCGGCTTTAGAACCAGCCATTTCAGAGAAGAAATTTACGATGTCAATCTGGACACGGCAGTCGATCCGATGGCATTGCCGGGATCGGGTGTCCGACTGCAACGCTCAGAGTACGACCATCTCGAAATCTTCCTTGCGCGCGCCGCATTCCGGGCAAGTCCAGTTCATTGGAACGTCTTCCCAGCGGGTGCCCGCAGCGATCCCTTCTTCGGGCAAGCCTGTGGCTTCGTCATAGACCCAGCCGCAAATCAAGCACATCCACGTCTTGAATTCTTCTTTGTTGGTCACAGCCGACACCCCATCAAGTAAAATACAGAGTTAGTCATATTAATCTACCGGTCGTGCAAAACCAAACTTCCCCGCTCATATTAACTTTTGGTGTTTCCGACCCGGTCGGCGCTATCGGTATCCAGGCCGACCTCGCGTCGTTTGCGGCGATGGGGTGCCACGGCGCATCGGTGATCACCGCAATTCTGATCAGCGACACTGCGCGCATTGAAGACATCCAGCATATCGACACCGACTGGATCATGGATCAGGCGCGCATGGTGCTGGAAGACATGCCGATTGCCGCCTTCAAGGTGGGCGCGCTGGGCAGCGTCGAAAATATCAGCGTGCTTGCGGAAATCGCCTCCGACTATCCGGATATTCCGCTGATTCTGGATCCGTTCATTTCCGGCATGCCCGACCAGGGGATGGAAAATGAAGACATGCTGCTGGCAATGCGCGAATTGCTGCTGCCGCAAACCACGCTGTTTCTGGCGTCCGCAACCGAACTGAACCTGCTGGCCGAAACCTGGCGCGACCCGAGCGCAGCCGACATGCTGGCAGCCGATGCGAAAGAAATCAGCGAACTCGGCTGCCAGTATCTGTTTTTGACCGGCACGCCCTGCCCGCTGGGCGATGTTGCCAACACTTTGTACAGCGCGTCCGGCGTGGTGCGCCACGATGTCTGGCAACGTTTGCCGGGCGCTTTTTCCGGCGCCGGATCGACTCTGTCGGCGGCGATTGCATCGATGCTGGCCACGGGCCTGGACGTGCCGGAAGCGGCGCTCGAAGCGCAGGAATTCACGATGGCGGCGCTGTCCCATGCACAGCGCATGGGAATGGGAAAACTCATTCCCGATCGCTATTTCTGGGCCAGGGAATCCGGCCTGCAACATCCTTGATCCACATCGTTTTTCACCCTTAACCGACCATTTGCCATGACTTCCAAAAACCAAGATCTGTTTGCACGCGCCCAACTGACTACGCCCGGCGGCGTCAATTCCCCGGTACGCGCATTCCGCTCGGTGGGCGGCACGCCGCGCTTCATCAGCCGCGCCGAAGGCCCGTATTTCTGGGATGCCGACGGCAAGCGCTATATCGATTACATCGGCTCCTGGGGTCCTGCCATCGTCGGCCATGCGCATCCCGAAGTAGTCAAGGCGGTGCAGGATGCAGCAGCGCGCGGCTTAAGCTTCGGTGCGCCGACTGAAGGCGAAGTGCTGATGGCGGAAGAAATCTGCCGCCTGGTACCCTCAGTAGAACAGGTGCGGCTGGTTTCCAGCGGCACCGAAGCCACGATGAGCGCACTGCGGCTGGCGCGCGGCGCAACCGGGCGCGACAAGATCGTCAAGTTCGAAGGCTGTTATCACGGCCATGCGGATTCCCTGCTGGTGAAAGCCGGCAGCGGCTTGCTGACTTTCGGCAACCCGACCTCGGCTGGCGTGCCGGAAGATTTCGTCAAGCACACGCTGGTGCTGGACTACAACAATACCCAGCAGCTGGAAGAGACCTTCAGCAGCATCGGCGACCAGATCGCCTGCGTGATTGTGGAACCGGTAGCGGGCAACATGAATCTGGTACGGGCCACGCCGGAATTCCTGCAAACGATGCGGCGCCTGTGCAGCAAGCATGGCACGGTGCTGATTTTCGATGAAGTGATGTCGGGTTTCCGGGTCGCACTGGGCGGCGCGCAATCGCTGCATGGCATCACGCCGGACCTGACTGCGCTGGGCAAAGTCATCGGCGGCGGCCTTCCGGTAGCAGCTTTCGGCGGTCGCGCCGAACTGATGCAGCACATGGCGCCGATCGGCGCGGTATATCAGGCCGGCACCCTGTCGGGTAATCCGGTGGCAGTGGCGGCCGGCATGACTACGCTGAAACTGATTCAGACACCCGGCTTCTATGAGTCGCTCGGCGCACAAACCAGCAAGATGGTGCAAGGCTTGTCAGCGGCGGCCAAAGAAGCTGGTGTGACCTTCTGCGCCGACTCGATCGGCGGCATGTTCGGGCTGTATTTCTCGGCTACCGTACCGACCACTTATGCCGAAATCCTGACCAGCGACACGGCCAGATTCAACCGCTTCTTCCACGCAATGCTCGACGAAGGCGTATATTTCGCGCCGGCGGCATTCGAAGCCGGCTTTGTCTCCGCGCAGCACGATGATGCAATCATCGATGCCACTATCGCTGCCGCACGCAAGGCTTTCGCGCAAGTCGGCTAAACATCCGTACGGAAACGCCGATCAGCGTTTCCGCGCTCTGCGCTGCGAACCAAAAA